>Ga0180431_10000265_pt1 | contig 74913 bp, 89 predicted proteins | sample SS_ome_11_FD_132459 | JGI IMG/M metagenome (GOLD analysis project Ga0180431, IMG submission 132459) | Hypersaline lake sediment archaeal communities from the Salton Sea, California, USA - SS_1_MS_1 metaG | ecosystem: Environmental > Aquatic > Non-marine Saline and Alkaline > Hypersaline >...
AGACTACCTTGTCATGGTAGCTTCCGGTATAGTAGAAGGAGACCCTGCTTACTTTTCTCTTCTAGACCAAGATGATCATATAGTAAACTACGGTTCGTTCAACACACTGTCTGAAACGTTTCTATATGGCCTTGGTGGTGTTTCCACGGATCCCCAAACTGGGGTATCATATGTTGGGGGATCTATACTTGTAGATGGTATTTCTAGAGTTTCATATTTTGAGATACAGCAAGATGGTTCATACGTCCAGCATAATGGAGACTTATCAGATGCTTCCACTACAATCATTGGTGGAGTTGCGTATGCCGGTGATTTCTATATGATAGGGTTCGAGGAGAATAGCGATCTAGACGACACAGTATCCGCTGCTGTATGGCGAAACGGAACCAGATCGTGGCTAGAAAGGACAGGAACAGGTAGCAGTTGGGCATACGATATAGATGTAAACTACATAACGGGGAAAACGTATGTCTGCGGGGCCGAGGATATAACGGACGGAGAGGATGAATACGATACAGCAACCATATGGGAAGATGGGAAGATAGTATACCAATCAAATCCAAGTGAGCTGGGAGTAGACGAGGGTGTATTAACTTGTATACATGTCGAGAATGGAGTAAATCCTTATGTCCTGACTGCAGGAGTCTTTGATGGTTATATATGCGCCGGCGTTGTTATGGATACTACATTTGAGAATGATGATGAGGTAATTTACTTCCTATACAAACCCCCCGAAGAGGAATACTCTGCCTATTGGGGATATGTTCATGATCTCATATCAGAAACAGACCTATACGGGAACTATAACCTATATGCTACTGGCTGGGCTCTCACTAGCATTATCCCTCTGGTGTATAGTCCAGTTGTGAGTAGTGGTCAGATAAACCTAGAAGGCCCCAACTGGCTAGAATCATTCTTGACAGACCTTGAAGGTGAAAATGGGACTACCGTTTCTATGGTGCGAGAAGAAGACGGTATGCATGTATTCGGTACTTTAGCTGAGGATTATCAAGATGCTACTACCTGTAGAAGTATCGAGTTTCTATGGAGAACTCCTATAAACAGTGGCGAACTTGGATCAATATACGGGGAAAGTACATATGAGCCAAAGAACACAGTATTAGATAATTCATGGTATGATGACAGGGCTCTGATCCTAAAGAATGACAATAGTATTGTAGGTCTAGCGTTGGACCCGCTGGATACAGATACAGATCCTACTCTTCTACCTTACTATGTGACTCACTTAGACAATCATACGTATGGTCACGGCACCAACTCTTTCTATGTTGACAGTTATAACAACCGAGTAGGGATAGGAGTAGTTACTCTTTCTGGTCTGCTAGCAGGAACGCAATCATATGATGATATCAAGTCTATGCTTCAAGTAGACAGAGACAGCAGAACAGTATTTGGATTGGAGAAGCAAGACTACAATGCCTCCATTCTTGTCAATGCGTATGTAGAAAGTGGAGAGGTATATGGTTTTCATGATAACAATTATCATGGTATAAGCATAAATCTTGTTCCCGGCACTGCGGATGCCACTACGTATATAGACTTCGGGTTTGTAGATAAAGCTACCAGGGAAAGAAGCTCTGTTGCCAGGATCACAAAGGCCGGAGTTCTTTATGCATCCGGTATAGTAAATCAAGACAGTATATCTGGCGAAATCCAAGTTAATGGTGACGCATATATAGAAAACCTTAGTACAGATGGATTTGATTACGGTCGGGAAACCACTTCAAGATTACTCACAGACCAGACAATCCTTTCCAAGTCTGGTACGGTTAGCAATGCTTTAGGGGTTGAAGAGATACATATGCTGACTCCGGCAAACTATGATTCTGGTGGAGTATATGTAAATACAACCAATGGTCTTTTTGGTACAATCGGAGATATGTATGGCAACTATGCTGTAATCAGTAGTACCAATGCTAATGAAGTATTCAGGTATGATGGAGAGGCATGGTGCCGCCATGGTATAACCGATGGTGGTAGTGGGTGTTCTATATTTGAGCACGAATTAGCTGTAGGTCCTGGTGATAATGACACTTGTGAAATATACAGGATAACAGAGAAAGGACTTGAACATATACAGAGTATAGAAGGAGAAATGGGGGACCCTGGGTCCTCAAGATTTGCTGAAACCATAGCGTTGGGAGATAATGTTCTATTTGTATCAGCTAGAGATGAAACAGTGGGTGGGTACTCACGCGCCGGTCAGTTATGGGTATACGAGAAAGGATCATCCGGGGAGTGGGAAAATACCCAGGTCATAGATGCTCCGGATCCTGCTACTGATGGTAAGTTCGGATTTGCTATGAAGATATACAGAACTTATGCTATAGTAACAGCGCCAGGGGCACTAAAAGCTTATATACTTGAGAAGAATTCTACCACTGGGTTATGGTCAGTAGTCAATACGATCATTCCAGACGATACCCCTCCCGGTACTATAACAGCTGATAGATGTGATGTTGCGTATACTGAGGATGGAATCACATTCCTATGGGGGATACCAGATGGGGGAGTATCTGGATACGGACAAGTTCTGGTCATACGGCAGGTGAATGGAGAATGGCAAGTTGCGCAAGTTCTAGACAATCCAGGAACCACTGCTTATTATGGATATGGTACCTGTATATCTGGGAATATAATCATTATAGGGGATATGAGCTACAATGCATATGCTGGAATAGCATATTTATACAGAAGAGATGATACAACCGGAGAATTCGAACTTGAATTTACCATAGAACCGAAGGAAGGATCAACCACATGTCAGATGTTCGGTGGATACTCAATGATCCGTGGGAACAATGTGATAATAACGAAGGCAGGAAGGTCTTTGCAGGGCTCACCCGTACAGACAGGAGTAGGTGCAGCGTTTGTATTCGAATTGACTTTTCCAAACTATCTTACGGCTGTTAGATATAATACGCTAAGGGAGGGGTGGGTAAAGACCAGTCCATTCCATAATACAACTCCATCTATATACCTAGGTAGATCAAGTGTTGCTGTAAGTGGATACGATTTACCAGAAATGGCCTTCCCTTCAGACAATTGCCTTTACGTAGAAACAAATGGTTCACTTGTCACAAATCAAGACTGTAGATTATACTCTCGCATGCTAGTAGCAAAGAATACTCCATCTGGATTTACTATACACCCAAGGAAATGTCAAGGAAAGTTTCCTAGTGACAATATATACATGTCCGAAGGAGAAGGGGACCATGATAACCTTGGAGCCGTAGGTATACTGAAGGGAGAACATCTGTTAGTATCGTCAATAGATAACACCGTATGCTACGACTTTAATGGATATTCGTTTGATGAAACTACTACGTTAGAAAACAGCGGTGGGTTTTGGGGACCGAGAATGGGCTCTTTTGGTGATGTCCTTATAGTCCCGGAAACAATGGATCTTTATGGAACTCCGTATGGTATAGTTCACACATATGTAAGGAAAGCCACGGGATTTGCTGACAAGGAATGGATAGAGGGTGAATATACTGCCTCCGGTATCTTACCAATCTTGAACGACTCGGTTGTTCAATATGGTGACGTGTTTGCCTTAAGCAATTACGTAGGGGATTATGGCCAGTATAGATCTATCGGATTTGTTGAGGGAGCCTCTATGTGGGAACTTGAAACGTCAGGAGAAGTATTTCCTAGAGTATGGGTAAACTCAGAGTTTGACTATCCACCAATGGGAAATATGGATCTATATAGAGATACGATGGTCATTCTAGAAGGAATAGATTATGATGACTATATGGAGGGGTTTAACTTCTACGGGCTAGTTAGGGTATTAGAATATAACAATGGCACATGGGAAATAGCTCAGAGTATAGGAGAACTAGTACCTTCGGGGGAACTAGGAGGATTTCCTTACGGTGTGGCGGAATACCCATGCACAGATATCTCTATAAATGGTGATGTACTGGCAATAGCATATGGTATGGTAAGCGGTCATCCTTCTGAGCCTTATAATGATTGTAGTGTTGTTGTAATATATAGGCATGATGGAACTGAATGGGTCCAGGAGCATATTGCAGCAATACCAAAGGCAGGTACTAATGAGAACTATGGATACGCTGTTTCAGTGTGTGGAGATAATATACTTATAAGACCGGTTGATGATACATGTGGCCCAACTGTTATATCTTATGATGGATCTAAGTGGACCAGTTCTGACCTGTCTGACCTGCATTATATAAGTCGTGACACCACACCTAGTCCATCCAATAGTGTGTTTTCATTATTTGGAGATATAGTATTCGCTGGGGATTTTGAGAACCACAGATTTACGGTAGGTAGTATAGAGAGGTTTATATTGTAATGTCTACAATCGTACCAAAACTAGACTTTAGTACAGCAACACCAAGAGCTGGTTCCGGCCAATCTCATACCTCTGAGACCCCTACCCAGGCCAATACTATAACCGCAGCTATGCTGAATGAATATGAGAGAATAATGTATCTTGCCGATACTGTAATAGGTGACTATCTATTCTCTACAACTATACCAGACGCTGATAACAACCTTGGTGACGCAATAAGAACTGCATATACTACAATGGATGGAGACTATGTTGGTTATCACTACACACTTATACCTCATACTCTTACCATAGATGGCGAAAGTGAAACGTTCCCCTTAATCATAAGGTCCTCAGTAACAGAGGTAGCTGGGTCCAATTACTCACAGGCTACTCTGCTGTTAGGCGACGCAGCCGCTCCAGGATTGACGTCTTCTCTATTCACAAGTATATATAATGAACTGAGCTCCACTAGCAGAATAACTACATGGTTCGTAACTGCTGGTGCTCTAAGTATAGTATCCTCATTTACTGGTTCTGGAGCAAATGCAGAGTATGTTCTTGATAGTTCTACAGTGGTCATAGATAGCTGGCATGTTGGTACAAACCCCGATCATGCTCATGGTATACTTCAGTTCAATAGTGATCCCGATGCTCCATCACTAGTTATATCTAAAGATATATATGGTGGAGTAGAAGTTGCAGTCACTGGTAGTATACAAAATGACTATTCTTCCCCTACGGGCCTCTTTAGGGCCCATGGTTGGACAGGAACGGAAGACTGGGATGCAGACATAACCATCTATAGGGTTACCGATACAGACGAGACAACCGCTATATTATACTCTTTCATAGATGGTACTGCTGCTGTATCCACACCACAAGCTCCTATATCTCCTCCTCTTACTATAAGAAAGGACGGTTACATAGGTGTAAGAAATGTAGCAGCACCAGATGGAGATAGACTATATTTTGCCGATACTTTAGAAGCCACTGGCAGTATATCTGCTCAGTATATTTCTAAGAAAGAAGGGATTGTTATAGAAACTAATGACTATGCTAGTGGTCAGATAGTTGTTTCGGATACTGATAGGAGTCAGAGCACATCTTGCTCACTATATACTCCAACTACAGCGTCAAATTGTCTATTAGGATATAGTGTTGCATGTAATGGAGATTACCTTGCGGCTGGCGCCTACTATACTAATTCTCAATATGGCGCAGTGTATGTGTATGAATATAATGGAAGTAACTGGGGGGCCGGACAAGTTCTGGTCCCTGACCCGGCAATAGATGAGGCATGTCACTTCGGATTCTCTGTTGATATGGATCCCATACGTATAGCAGTCGGTGCTCCTCTTACAAGTAATGGTGGTACAAACCGCGGCGCCGTGTATATTTTCAAATACGCAGGAGGATTCTGGATACAGGAAGATATAGTATATCCAGATGTCCCGGAAGATAACGCATACTTTGGAATGTACGTTAGTATATCTAACACTACACTTGTTGTACATAGCTACGGTTCAGGGCCAGCTAACGGCTTCTATATATTTGACCTGGATAAAAGTACATCTACATGGTCCCAGACTGATAGAATAACAACAACTGGTGATAACTTCGGAAAGGATGTGAAAATACATGGTGATACAATTATCACATATGATAGCAAAGTAAATTCATATACAGGAGAAGTATACATATATGAAAGATCCAGTGGTATATGGTCACTAACTCATACAATAGAAGGAGCAGCTCCGGGTGATAATCTTGGTAAATATGGAATAGATACAAATGGAAGCTATGTAGCAGCAATTGCAATAGAGTCCGGCGGTTATGGGAGAGTAGATATATACAGAAAGACGTCATCTGGTTGGGTATTTGATGACTCATATACAGACGATAGTGGTGGCTATGGTGATTGTTCGTTAAGGTCTCCAAGGTTTTACTACACAAGACTTATAGTAGGAAAGATAGAATCTTCCACTAATGCAAGCGTGTTGATATTTGATAGAGAGAACAATGAGTGGGGATCTGCAGGAGATATAAAGAACTATTGCTGCAGTGCGGATCCTGGTGGGTTTGGGGGATACTTAGCTATACATGGGAACACAATAGTTGCAGGCGAGCCGTCCGACTCAGCCAGATACAATGCTACCGAAACAGATGAACTAGGTACAGAATACACCCTAGCTGGTAAAGTAGTGGTGTTTGAAACCACAAAACCAGCCCCATTTACAGCAGTATATAAGGATAACTGGTGGGGAGGATGGAGAAAGTACTCCCCCTCATACAATACCATGCCTTCAGTTTACTTGGGCGAAGGTAAAGTTGCAAACAACGGATGTCTTGTAAATGTAGAATGGCAAGACATGAGGAAGATGTATCTGGCAAACAATGGTAACATAGTGAATAGAAGGGGAGTACATCTCCCATCTAGGACTATCTCGATTGCCAGAAGTATTTCCCCGGGGCTGATAGAAATCCATGTAGAAGAACTACGGCAGTCTATACAAATGGATAGTGCATGGAGCCAGGAGGCTATAACTGGAAGCGATGAGGGAGGTTGTTTCGGATATAGTGTTTCCGCAGACAGCAGAACTCTACTAATCGGAGTACCATATAAACAAGACGAAGGAGAAGCAAAGGGTGCAGGTAGTATCAGATATAGAGTACAAGATATTTGGAAAACAGATTATAGTGATTTCGACCACAGCGACATAGTAGTGTCTGGTTCTCTATGTGGGAAATGTGTAGATATATGTGGAGATATTGGAGCTATTGGGGTTCCGAATGGAACCCATCCAGATATGTCGGGGGAAATACCAGGCGGTGTTCTAGTAATATGGGATGATCTTATGTACCGGGATTATAACACAGTCAGAGTATTATATCCACCATCATCAGGACAGAACAGCTTTGGAACATCTGTTGCAACTGATGGCGAGTGGATAGTTGTGGGAAGCCCACTGGAAGATACTACCGAAGACGATTCCGGGCAAATATCTATATATAGCAAACTCGGGTCGACATGGTGGAACCACCTGGAAGATATAAAAGCAGCAGTCCCGCATCTCAGCGGCCAATTAGGCGTTTCAATAGATATAGACAATCAGATCATAGTGGCCGGATCTCCCTACTATGATATAGACAAGGGAGTTTGCTATATATTCGAACCAGATTTCTCATACCAGTCTTCCTCATGGACAGAAACATTCTCTATTTCCGGAGAAGCTGGCGACAATCTAGGGTGTGCCGTGGGCATATCTAAAGACATGATTGCCATAGGGAAGTCTGGCGCAAACGAGGTAGATGTATACAGAAATACTAATCCCGGGTGGGAGCTACTAGCTACTCTTTCTCCTTCTGATATAGAAGCAGGGGATGAGTTTGGAGCGTCTGTTGCTATATCGGGTTGGAATTTGATAGTGGGTGCCCCTGGAGAAGATGGAGGAACTGGTAACCCGGTAACGGCGGCCGGCGCCGCCTACCTATACAGATTCGATGGGGAGACATGGTCCATGGTAAGGAAGTATTCCATAGGTAGGAAAGAAAACAACAGGCTAGGTACGTCTGTATCTATATCAGGAAACATGATTGCAGTTGGTGCACCAAACCTTAACGACTCGTCGGAGTACGGGGAGGTTTATGCCTTTACCTTCGAAAGAGAGAGGATAAACTGGTAATGGGGGCGTTACCATATAAATATCAGAACATATGCCATGACGACGGAATGCTTTCTATTCTATCTAACGGGGACTTTATATCTATATCTATGAGTGAAAACGGAGATATAGAGGTTGCATCGGAGAAAGGATACTCTGATGTAAACAAAATATCAGAGGTACTGAATAGAATATCCAACTCAGACAGAGGCGTATACTATACAGACGGTTTGTATAGAATAGATATGGGTGATAAGATACTTGTGTACAAACTATTTGACGATGACAGCAAGTATGTTCTGGCTGGGTATATAGTGGGAAAAGATAACACAACCAGAATAAAGCTTATGGATGCTGTACAGAGGAGGATACTACGAGCCCTGAAATGATAAGTACGGATGCGATGGATCGTATCATAGAGATCACAGAGAGAAATCTCCAGATGCAAGGAGAGTTTCTTCGTGCACTCATGGAACTCAGGAATCGGTTTGATAATACTGACAGAGACCATAAAGACCTTAACGAGGTAGCTAAGAAAGCTCTCGAGAATAGTTTTGATATACTTAATAAGATGAAGTTCGCTTCCAATGAGAAAATCATATCTATGATAGATAGAGACCGAGAAAGTATGCTAACCCACAGGGAAGAATTTACTGTGGCGTGTGAAAAGATCAAGACCATAGCTGATCGTCTAGATAACTCAGATAGATGGTCAAAGAGATTTATAAGCATTGCAACAGCTGTAATAATATCTATCCAGTCTGTAGGTATTTACTTGACAAGTAGCAAGGAAAAGGATATAGATGACCTTAAACAAGCTGTTGTAAACATTGTAGAAGTAATAACTGAAAAGAATACAATGGACAGCAAATCACAAAACAGGGGGAACTAAAATGAAGCTCACTATGTTTGACATCAAGGCATGCGAGAGAGGTATACTAAGACTCATGAATGCAACACTTCCGGTAGAATCATCATTTAAGCTACTGGGAATTCTGGGTACTATAAGACAGTCCCTTTCTAAACTTGAAGAGTCCAGAATCAATCTGGTAAAGAAGTATGGAGTAAAAGACGAGGAGACGGGAGCATTCAATGTACCACAGGGAACTGATGGATGGAAAGAGTTCGAGAAAGACCTATCTGTCATAATGTCAGAAGAAATAGAATTCAAGGGGTTCGAACCTATCAATGTTGGTGCTCTGGGAAATACTCAGATTTCTGCAGTTGAGTTAGAACCACTCATGGGGAAGTTCCTTACCGCAGAGCCTATGATCAAGGAAGAAGAAGCACCAAAGAGACCAGAGAAGACAGATGTTTCTCCTGAGGAATAGCTAACCACATTCACGTATAGAACGGGAAATAATAGGCGTCAAGTTTGACGAGTTAGTAAAAGAGTTCCTGGTCTTCAACCCACGTCCTCTAGCTTTCCCAAGACCTATTATTTCCTTCCCTATGAAGACCTTAATGACCATATTCTCTTCAGTAGAGATGGAATATGTGAATTTTACCTCTTTCATATGACACATAATAGCGTACCTGTGTGGTAAAATACAACACAAATGCGTAAATGTCAAGTATTTATAGAGGCATATAGACTATTTTGACGGTAAAATCCTCAGAATGTGGGTAACTTCCTTGGTAGTCCAGTGCGAAAGGTGCGCTAGGTTATATACCATGTTCTCGCCAAACTTGTCGACATAGCCCGACATAGCATTTCCTTTAGGGTCATTAACTATGATATAATTATCTACGTATCCCTTTATAAGTACTGTGTTTGGTACTGCTCCGGTAAGCATAGGGAACCTACCTGTTATAATAACAGGTATATCTCTCTTCACATATGATAATCTTATCTTACCCATATCAGTTTCAATAATATCAGCTGATATGTATCTGAACTTTGTATCTAAAAGATACAGGGCGCATGCCATTGTTTCTCCACCACTCAACTTATTGGAGTTCTTGTATTCCTGGCTCCAATCCCTAAAAGATGAAGATAGGAAGGCATATCCGAACATATTAGAAACTGATTCTAGATCTACTGGCTGGTTGTAATATTGAAGCAACATAGTAAGGCAGGCGCTCATGCTGCAGGTTGATTCTTCACTTACCGGAACGTACGACACTCCTTCTATTATCAAGTTCTCATCCTCTCGTGTTAGTAGTATAATATTAACACGGAGAATATATAATAACAACCTACTTTGTCGTGAGAAGCCGATGGCATAGTCCCCTGTAGAAACAACCAGCACACCACCATCCTACTCGCAAAGGATACCAATCATTATCCATCATAGTCAAATACTCCTCTATGCTGGCTTTCATAAGAGCAGCATACCTGTTTTGGTCATATTGCCATTGCTTGCCGGCACATATGGTAAGTACCCTGATGGGAGTATTTGTACCAACTGTTTGTAAGTAGTCACATACCAATTGGCATCTGAACAATACAGGGTTGTACACGTTATCATACTTTGTGTTACTATAGTCCACTATTGTAGGATTTATCCTACCCTTCCTATCGGTAATCATAAGATCTATTTGGGAGTTTATGGGGGTTCCCTCATAAACAGATGTGAACTTCTTGGCTAAACCACTTACAGTGAACTCATCTCTATGTATCATGTTCACAAAGTTAGTGAACATTGAGGTTACTGCTTTTACGTCTATATATTTCTTCCAATATTCTATGTCAGTAAAGGCCTTAGCCACTACCTCCGCTACTTTATCTTCATCAATAGTGATTTCTTCTGACATCATACCAAGGGCTATTTCAGCTAGCATAGGGCGAAACCTGTCCCTGGCTATTTGCCTCGGAGATTTCTTCTCTGAGTACATATTTATGAATGACTTGGCTGGACATACTATATAGTCCATTAGTGAAGAATCAGAAAAAGTCCCCGCCGATCCCCTCGTTGCCGCCTGATCCAGTTTCTTCATTGTTTGCAATGGCATTCCTTACCACCTTTTCATACGTTGTTATTAAACCTTGGGTTGGTTCCTCAAACGAACCTACCAAGGGATTAAAGTGCATAAACGCTTTCTCTGCTGCCTTATTGTCTTTATCCTTGGCAGTTTCTATTTCAACAACTGGGAAGTTCTCTCCGCCGGTGAAACCTTGCTTCCTCCAGGAAAGTTCTGACTCGGGGTTGTAGTGCATATCCATATATACTAGAAGTATAGTCTTTGCTGCGAACTCCAGGAATGATGACCCCTTCAGATCCCTGAGAACGGGACGTCTTGGTTTAACGTGACTTTGTTTAGTCAAATGACTTACGGCAATCATGGCCGTATGGTATGTTGGTGCCATAGATTTGAAATCTCTTATGATGTTCTCTGTAGCTACTCTCTGGTCTACAGATGCCATCTCTTGCAGGTCCTGTATAGCATCCACTATAGTGAGAATTGGACCACTGTGAGTTCTGGCCATATCCTCTAACTCACTTCTTATTGTTGGTACATTATAACAGTCTTCCATACCGCGTATCACAATCCTATCTGTAAACATTTCATGAAGGTCTTCCAGTTTACTGCTAACCTGGGCCTGTTTCATAAGAGTTCCATCACTGAACATGTTCCTGACTGTTTTCTTAGGTATTCCCGTTGATATGGCTACCATACATGCTATTGCCTTTTCAAGGATATCATCGGTACTTACATACAATACCTTAAGATCATCATACATGGACAACATACGGGTAGATAGGTACTGCAGCACAGAGCTTTTGCCATTGCTTGGAAACCCCGACATAAACGTCAGTGATCCTACCTCTATGTCGGCATGTTTATCAAGTTGTCTTATACCTGTCTTCAGTACCCTCGGGAATTCTTTCTGTCCTGTTGCTAAAGCCATGAAGTCACTCCATGTTGTTCTCTTCTGTGCCGGCCTAGATGATGCTGATAGCATTTTCAGGTCACCCAGAGACCTTTCCACTACATTTATCTTTTCCTGTATAGGCTTATCAAGGACGTCCCTGATCTTACTCATGATCTTGTTCTCTTCCCTGATAAGTTTGGAGTCCACGTTCTTCTCCATGTTCATGCTACTCAGTATGTCCTCAGTGTAATATGCAAAATACTCTCCTATTATCTCTGCATATTTCCTGTATTTTACTGGGAATGCACATGAGGTGGCAACAAATCTCAACATATCCTTGAACCTCACCTCAGCCGGCTTGGTTCTATCGTGAAAGTCATAATGGTGCCTTATGACATACTCTATCGCATCCATGGTTACGTTCAATATGTCAAGATTGCCAGACATATACACTGAGTCTGGATCATCTCCTTCTGGTAAAGCCACGGCTTGTACTACAACGTCATATTGCCGTAGTACATCTAGCGAACGCTTTACTGCAGCCACTCCGGCCTTATCGTTATCAACTATTTCTGTTACCGTGTATATACCGTACGGCACTAACAGTAGATCCATAGCTTCCGGGGATATATACGACCCAAGTATGCCAACAGTATTTGTGAATCCGGCTAAGTGCATAGATATTGTATCGAACTGTCCTTCTACTATTCGCACAGAATGTGAATCCTTTATGGCTCCCTTTGCTACATCAAACATAAATAGAGTATTCTTCTTAAGGAAATCAAACCCCTTTGTATGTCTGTATTTTGGATACCTCTGTTCTTGTGGGAGGTCTTTAGAGCATTTACTATCTTTGGCCCTGGCACTAAATGATATTGGGCGCCCAAGTCGATCTCTGGTGGAAAGTACAAGGCAATCTTCGTTGAATACATAGGGAGCAAGAAGGCAGGTCCTCTCGTCATAGAATGGTAAAGATTCTATACGGTTATTGAACCTCTCTCTCATATGTTTTGTAAGTTCCTCGGCCCTTACAACTCCCATAGGCACCATATCACATGCCCGCTTAGCATCACTTTCTGTGTACGTTCTGCCAAACTCCCCACTGGTTAAATGTACATCAGCGTTACCATGCATGACTAGATAATGTTCTATTTCTCTATACATGTCTAGCATAGAGTGTATTCCGATGTCTTCCTGTGGCTTTAGTGCAGATTCTGGGAGCAAGTCCTTGTTCACTTCTACGTTTAACCTTGCAGCCAGGTCCAGAACGGTTCTCTTGAATCCATCACCATGGATAGGGAGCCCCTCTGAGAAGTGGGCTAGATCTATAACAGATCCACCTACTTTACATACTTGACAATACCATACCTTCGTACCATTACGAGTACTTATATGTGCTGAAGGAGTTTCATCCTTGTTTGAATGCTCGTTTGGCATCATGCACTTGAACATCCCACTGGCTGTTATTTCCCTGCCGCTCAGCTTTATGTACTCTTCCAGTTTGTTCTTTACTTCTCTTACTATGGAGTCGAAGTATTCTCCTTTGTTTATCTCTGGCATATTCCCTCACTTCTATATATAATATTCCAGACCATAAATCATATAAAAGACAAAAGTCAAGTACTAATTACTTGACATATAAAACCCGGTTGTATGGTAATGTCAATATGCAGAAACCAACAAGTATCAATAGGTCTGGAACCAAAGTGAGACTAAAGGTTTCAGGCCAGGCTATAGATCCATCCCTATTATCTGACAATTTCATCGAATCTGTCTCCTCTGTTTTCCAGAATGAAGTGGATCCCTTTGCCATTCTCTCCACATTTGCGTACATATTCTGTGGGCTTAAGATAAACGATATAAAAGAGATGGTAATACTGTCTGACAGGAGTGGTACTAGAACTGCTAGTAGAGAATACATAAGGCAAAAGATAGTAGCGACATTCAAGAAAATACAGCTGGACTATATAGACAACCAGGGGAGCACAGGGGTTTCTCCTATATCAAGGGAGAGAAATATAGATCCTACAGAGGTTACAGTTATACGAGAAGATAGATATATGGGAATAATAGAGGAGGACGATATACTGGATGGCGAAGAAGATCAAGCGGAAACCACAGAGAGCCAAACCGAAGACGAAGAAGAGTGGGTCAGCACGCAAGAGAACAAGGATAAGTTCAATCCTAGAAAGACCAGTATCAACGGACCTGAGGGCAGGGACGATCATGTCGATAGACCCGGGTACTCAGCGACTTGGCTGGTGCATCTCAAGGATAAACTTCACAAATGGTGGAACTGAGGACTCGGAAAGAATAGCTTTCGGGACGGTCTACGGGAAGGGAGCAAGTTGTGAGAGTATTGCTGAAATTGCCAGTGAGGTAAGGGACATACAGGAGAAGTTTGGCGTAACGCATGTTTTCATAGAAGACTACCAGCTTATAAGCGGCAAAACTGATGGTCTATTTGCAGTCCCTTCTCTCATAAGTGTTATGAAATATGACTGGTATATTAGAAAAGATAGTGTACCTACTATGGTGAAAGCAGCAACATGGAAGCATATAGTATGTGGAAATGGATCAGCAGGCAAAGATATGGTTGTTACGAGTCTTATAGATAAGAACCTTATTGACAAAACAGAGTATGATGATATAATGGCGACATTCAAAGCAAGGAATAGAAAAGCTGACAGAGATCCCCAGGATTGTTTTGATGCAATAGCCATAGATAGTTTTGTGAAGCTTTCCATTCAGGACTATATCAAACAAGAGAGGTTAAAGCCAGATGACGGGAACTGAGACTGCAGACAACAACAAAGACACACAGGGAAAAGGAACTATTACGCCACCAGATCAGAAGAAGATGAGACTCCTCATCTGTGGAGACTCCCTGGACCAATCCACTGGTTTGGGCTATGTTGCTGCCTCCCTAATAAGGTTCTTTGATGCTACAGGGTTGTACGAGATATCATACGCAACTATAGCAGGCAAGGATACTACATTAGAGGGGGCTGGGAAGATACAGGGTGATGGTTTCAGAGAGATAATGGAAGGGAAGAAGATAGCTAATGTCCAGGTAAACCAAAAGGATAAAGGCATTCTGATGGAGAAAGTAATAGAAGACATAGCACCAGAAATGGTGCTCTCTATTCACGACCCCTGGTACTTTGATACTATCGCCTTTTCAGCTTTCAGGGATTCTTTCTACTGGGTCTGTTACGTTACTGTGGAAGTTCCCGAGTACCCACCAATAGTAATGAGCAGGTCCCCCATTATGCAATCACCCAGAAAACCCATAAGGGACATGCTGGCTAGGGCAGATCTTGTAATTCCCGTAACATCCGTAGGATATGACATGTTCACAAAACACATGAAACTTACTAACGTATCTGAGTACTGTTATCTTGGAGTAGATTACAGTTCCAGATGCATAGAAGATGTGTCAAAAGAGGAGGCATTCGGAGATGCTAGCGAGGATTCTTTTGTGTTTATGACTATGGGTTTTAACTCCGAAAGGAAGAGGATGGATAAGCTGGTAGAAGCATTCTATAAGTTCAGAAAGAAGATGGGAAACAATAACAAGTACAAGTTGTATATTCATTCTGATCTGAATGCTCCAACCGGTGGTACTGATATAATGACTATGATACAGTCTTTAGACCTCACAGCCTGTGTGTTAGTACCATATGGCTACCGGGCTGGTATAGGAACAGACAAGGCAACTCTATACAGAAGATATAAGGCAGCAGATTGCTATATAGCCATGCCTTCCGGCGAAGGATTCGGGTATGGGTATGCTGAGTCTATGATGCATGGGAAACCGGTCATATATAGCAACTACGGTGGACATACTTGTTATTGCCACGATAGAGGGGTACCTGTAAAGATCTCTGATTTCGTATACGCCAAATATGCATATATGAAGTGGGCAATAGTAGATACAGATGATGCTGCCAGAGCTATGGCTAGAATAGTTGGAGATAGTAAACTGAGAGAAGCATTGTCAAAGAAGGGAGAGGAGTTTGTCAGGAAAGAACTAGATTGGCCTATAGTATTCGAGAAGTTTCACAGACTATTCAGAGAAGCATATAAGCCTAACAACATAAGTATGCTTGCCGGCATACCTATGAAAAGACTGGTATAGGGGGGACAACGTGAAAGTATTGTTTATAGCACCTGTTGATAAGTTTTCACTAAAAGATTCAGGATATGGGACCGCAGCAGCCGGAATAGCACTTGTCCTAGAGAAGATGAAGAAAGAGGGCAAGATTGATGACGTACTTTATATGAATACTTCAAAGTTATCGAAGAACGATATGCCCAAAGAACGTGTAGATGTTTCCATAACAGTAGTACATCCAAACACTTTCTTGCATTTCAGTCCGGGGCTAGATCTGTTGCAGAAAGCTATAGAGATGTCAGATAGGAAATTCCTAAGTATAGTGTGGGAAACTGACAGACTTCCTGCGTCATGGACACCTATATTTGAAAGGAACATATTTGACGCCTTTATCACCCCATCATATTTCGTTGCTGATCTTATACTAGATAGGACAGACAGACCTGTCTACTATTACCCGCACTATATACACATACCAGATATTCCTACTGTAGATATAAATGATAAGTTGGATGAAAACACATTTACCTTACTATATATCGGTCAGGATACTATGAGAAAGGGGATGCAGGATGCTATCATATCATACCTAAGAGCCCTTCATTCCGCAGAGGACACACGTTTAGTCCTAAAATATCACAGGCTTTCCGACAAAGAGATTGACACCCAGACTATGATATATCATACGACTATAACTAATTCTTCCAAGCCAAAGACAAGAGTATATTCTATTACTCACATGCTGGATAGGAAAGAAATGTATGCTCTATATCATATGTCATCATGCCTGTTGTTCCCTTCCAGAGGGGAAGGATTTGGGCTACCGGTTGCGGAAGCCATGTCTGCGGGGATTCCAGTAATATATACAAACTGGTCTTCTATCCCAGAAGTGGCAGCTGCCCCTGGAAACATTCCTCTGGAATACACTCTCGACGAAGCTGTAGGGATGTTTCACCATGGGTATGATATAGGGTCAAAGTATTCTGTTCCCAGCATTTCTTCATGTATGGCGGCAATAACGTCGAAATACACTGAATGGAAGCAAAGCAAAGAGGACTATTATGGTGCAGTCAAAGACAACCGTGGTATAATCGACAGGAAGTTCGGGTACGAATCAGTTTCAGCATGTATAGAACACTTCATACATATGAAAGATGGGTTTGCTCCGAAGTCGGTTGGCGAGGTAATGGGTTATGAAGAACCATCCAGAAGAAGAAAGGAGATTGCTGATGGAAATAATGCCGGGGGTCACAATATCCTGCAAGGAGGACAAAGATTCCCAGAGCCCGTCGGACCGCCCTCCCTGCTTAACGAGGACCCAGATCAGTCTGGGGAAGACAATAGACTGGTGTGTACAGACCTCCCTGATACTGAGGAGTCAGGACCCGAGTCTGACAATAGAAGCAATCAAGATGAAGGTGAAACAGGTTCTGATGAAAGACCTGGCGAAATATCCTAATATAGAGGTTCTAATTGACTAGTGAAGATACAAACATAGACCCTTCCTCTGTTCACTCTACTACAAACCAGGCTAATATCAAGATGATTGATAGAAACATAGCCGTGTTCGTAAATGATCATGGGAAAGTGACCCCTATACTTATCGTTGCCAGAGCCAAGGTAGATGGAATAGAGTATGCAGCATTGTTTGACACGAGTACAAAGAAGGCGTACGCTGTAGAGGTCGTAAGAGAAGTAGGAGAGATCAAATACTTCAGGGATCTTGATGGTCCTAACCAGGATGAGGAGTGGGCAGTAATAAGTAACTATTTTCTTAAAGAGAAAGTATATGATCAGAATAGGATATCTATGTGGATATGGAATACTGCCAGGGAATCAGTAAGAACTGGCAAAATGGCGCCAGGTATCAAAATGTCTAGAATGTCTAATATCTAGATATCATCAGGATAATCTATTACATCAGTGGGATCCTCATCAGTGATAACAAATCCAACAGAATCACACCCACAACAGTATATATCTTCCTCGGTGCCTTCCCATTCGTTCTCACACTTCTGGCAATAGTATTTGTAATTATGCTCCATGGTTGTTAACCTCTCTACCAAATAGTCTTTCATTCTCGGACACACGTTTTGCTGTATTCCCTAAATCGTTCATCTTGAAATACACGACGCTGCCTATAGGGTCTTTCTTCAGAGCTATTTCTACTGCAGACAGTTTCTGCTTTAGTGTGGATACAATGATATTATTCTCTTTCTCAAATACATCCATCATATTAGAACCATCTTCCTTGTTCTCTATCTTTATTGTATCCTTTGTCTTTTGCCACTCCTCGTATCTCTTTTCATGAGCTCTGAGCTCTGTAAGAGTTTCTCTATGATCTCTGGGGGCGTAATATATGGCCATGTTCTTGTCTACATTAGTCATTAATGCATTTATGTCCAACCCATATAGCTTTCTTGCCTCGGTTAGAGCTCCCTTGGTGCTAAGCTTGTTTCTCTCTCTTCCATTTACGTATAGTACAAATCTATCGGAATTCCTAGAGAAAGACGAGGCTTCCAGTGAATAGCATTCACCTCTATATGCTCTTGATAACTGCCTGGCAAGTGTATATGAGAAATCTCTAAACTCAGAGAATGCCATTATCAGTCTAGAGTGAAAACTGAACCATATTACAGTATGCTCTCCATCCTCTAGGTCGGATATACTGAAGAAGGCATATTTTGCCGAGGCAAACCTTTCAAAAGCTTGTATTCTAGATGTCCCAATCTTTATAAGCTTTGTTGCCTCTTTCTTTTGCTCTTTCAGATCTGTACTCTTTACTCGAACATAACGGTTTATCTCCTTAGAGGAAGTCATATTCTCATATTCCTTGGAATCTACTAACCTTTCTATCTTTATGCCAAACTGGTATAAGATACTGTCAGTATACTCCAACACCGTCTTTGTTATGTCCGGATCGTATCTCTTTCCAAGCACTATAATAGTGCTATCAAAAGCCATTAGTCCTCCTATGTGATCTTGATTTTGTTCCTCAAGATCATATCCACTATGGCTGTCGAGAACCCATCTATCACTGCCTCATATGTGGATGAGTTCTCTAGTTCCTCCATTCCAAGCTCGTTTGCTACAGCATGGAGGGCCTCGTGAAATATGGTCTTCCATACATCTGCATCTTCCCTTTCCCCTACATATATTTCTATCAGCCTGTCTATTAGATTACACTGACCAAATAGGGGATGGGCATTGGCTCTAGCATCTCCAACTGAGTATGGCGTATCATGATACTTAACACGCCATTTCGTGGAAAATATATCTATCTCCTTTGGGAATTTGCCTAGTTTGTTAGATGTATTACGCTTTGTATTACCCGGTTTAGTTGACGGCATTTATGAGATACCTCCTTCTTCTGCTCTTCTCTGTGCATTCTAAGAGATCATTTGCTACACATCTAGAACAAAATGTGTCGGTTACCCCCTCTATATTGAGAAAATACAGCTTTCCACAGGTATCGCAATACATCTTGGGGCATCCACCAATTATCTTACCATGACACCCCTGTTGTTTACAATCAAAGATATCTGGGTGGGATATTACGAAGGATCTGAACAGTACCTCTTCATTATCACACCCGGCCTTCGCCAGGAACCCTAACAGTTCTGGATAGTTCTGATAGAACTCCTCAGATATATACTGGTCCCCCGCTAGATCTATACAATATTGTAGTAGTCTTGATACGGGTTCTTTCTTGGATATGATATGATTTATGGATCTAGCAACAAGATCTTGCAGGCTGAGGCCTGTATTGGATAGGATCGGGCCTAGTAGGTCCTCTATGTTTACTACGGGTGTTACGGGTCTGTTGTCTTTCAACTTACCACGGATTCCTCTATATATGTATCACCCAACTTTCACCCAACCACCATGGTGGGTTTACCCAACCATAGGGTTATTTCATGTTTGCCTCTTCAGAAATATCCTTGGCATCCATGAATGCAGAATACAGCATAAGGATAAGATCAGTCTTTTGCTGGAAGCTTAACTGTGTAGAGAACCTAGGTATAAGCCTCCTATACAGCTCAGCTTTCCTCTTCATCGAGTTTGCTGCATTGTTCCCTTCTCCCTTTATACCCCTTGGATTGGTTATGAGTCCTAATAGCCTTGCTGTGAGCTTTATCCTGGCCTCTTCTGCCTGTACAGTATTCACTAGTTCCTGTACCATTGGCATAAGATTGTTTGTCCAGGATAGGGGTTTCCCTAATGCTACCACCTCTAGGGCCCTAAGAATCTCAGAATAAATTGGTCTATCTTCCTGCTCATTCTCTCCGGGAGTTACCTCTCCTGTTATGAGGTATTCGCCTAGGGTATTTATAGAATCCCTTATGCTAACTCCGCTTCTTTCAAAGATCTGATCTACTATGTACTCAGGTATACCAGTACCCCTTTCCTTGCCTTCGATGTCAAGCAAAAGTTTCCTCAAATCTGCCTTTTCTGGAGGATAAAACCTATACTTCTGTGCCCGGCCGGCAAGCTTATCATCAAGTTTATCTAGCCTTGTGACCGTGAATATTATATATATGTTGTTTGGTATGTTCTCTGTTAACTGTAGGAACACCTCCTGGGTTTCTGGCCTCAAGTTATGGGCCTCATTTATCATGTAAACTTTCTTATGTGTGAATAAGCCATGTCGTTGGTACTCTATTTCCTTCTCTAACTTCCTAGCGTCATCTATTTTCCTATAGTTTCCGCCATTTATCTCAAAGAACATTGGGTTTGGCATTCCCTCCATTATCTCGTCTGCCTCTTTTGGAGTACAGTCCGGGTTTAACCCAACTGCTATTATTCTTCCAGCAGTAGTCTTTCCAAGTCCACCATGCTCACTGTGAAATATTATGAAGTGACTTAGCTCTGGTGACTTACCCTCTACACTGTTTGCGACTATTTGATCACCATGCTGTATAAACTTCGATGTAGGATACATGTCCTTGAACAGTCTTGGTCTGTGTTTATTGTATAGATCCATTGTTCCCCCTTATTTGATTTGTTCCAGACTCTAGTGTTTATATATAAACTCTGTCTCTTTGTCATTCTCCACTAACTGTATGGCAACGGATACATCTCTATGTAAGACAAAACTGACGTCTATCATTACTGAATCTGGGGTTACAAGAGTGCCTGGATTGCGTTTACAACCTATACTAAGAGCAACAACTGGATGTCCTTCTTCATCAATTGTAACCCTTTCTAATACTCCTCTCCGGGAGAGCAAACCGGAGTTCCCATTAAAAGGGGGGAGTCCTTTTCTCCAGATTCTTACAGATATTGTCTTTCCAATATAGTCAGATAGTGGCTTATGTTTTATTATATCCATTATATTGGGTTTGCCAGATAACTTCATTGGGAATATACCATCTTTCGTATAATAACAGTTTGGTGTGTGTGTCTATTCTTGTCTACGATTTCACTAGTATGGTGTTTATATATAGAAACACCATCTGTGGGTATAATTCTTACACGGTACTCTACGTTAGCAAGACTGTTCACAACAGTTATATACAATAATCCCATTGGGTATATAGAAACGTCACTTAGAGTACCAACCTGGCTTGCAGTGTGTGTTGATAGTGCACTATTGACATTGGCCCCGAATGCTACATGCAGTGTTACTACCTCCCCTATGCAATCTATTAATGGTTTGAACTTCAGGTAGCCTAAAACCCCGGTGTTATCCACAACACTCTTTGCTGATTGCACTGTCATAATCCTAACATATCCTTGAAGATATCTGGTATATCTTGGTCACTCGGTTCTGGTTTACCGTCGTCCCATGTTTCCTCTACTCTAATGTCATGAACCTCTACCATATTCCTTAATGCGTCCTCTGCTTCCATCTCTGACCTGGCCTCTACAGTAGTTTGCATTTTCTTACCCTGTATGGCAAAGAATATTCTATACTTATGTACCTTCATACCCCCTCCTATATAAAACCAGCTGGCCTTGACATAAGGTCTATAAGATTAGCCCGGGATCTATCGTGCGTGTACATTTCTGGTACAAATACCCTCAGGGTTTCCCTAGGTCTTGTACAAGCAACATACATTACTCTGAATTCTTCCTGACTATATATATCTACTTTCCGTATGTTCACAGGAACTATGACATTATCAAACTCCTTTCCCTTGGCGGCATGTATGGTCATAAGGCTTATAGAGGAACCAGAACAAATGGTGTGATAACTTTCAGACCTGGTAGTTATCTTACTATAGATAGCATCTGTGACAATACTGTTGTCTACTCCACCGTTCTTCCAGAACTCTTCCACTAGGTACCCATCTTCCTCGAGTTTCTCTATGAGACCGGTGATTGACTTGACTGATATATCACCATAAAACTCCTCATATTCGTCCAGTACCTCTATGAGATTGTATATATCCTGCCTCACTTTGGGTATCATTATAGGTATATCGTTCTTGGGCACAATGGGGTTGTCCTTTCTCATCCCAAATATGTCCTCCAGGGCTTGCCTTGTGTATCTACAATTTCCTATACGTTTCAGTACCCTCGTGGCTGCCCATGAAACTCCACCTAACAAGTGTCCTGCACCCAGCAGCTCGTGACCAGAGATTCCCCTTCCCATCTGAGCTATAGCGGACGCGAACGTTACGAATGGATGTGCAGACATCGGTACTATACAATTCACCTCTTTACTTCTATCTCCAAGTTGCCTCATAGTAGAGATTATCTCGGCGTTAGTTCTGAATAGCATACCAGTATTATCTTTGATATTCTCTACGACTAAAGATGGGATCAAGATCTCTCTGGCTAGTATAGTTTCAGCACTGCCGCCATCTCTGTTTGGTACTACCGATACAGGTGGTCTAAATGTGGAAGTGACATACCTAGCTATCTCTGATGGAAGCCTATACGAAAGCGATCTTGGTACTGTATTAAAGTCTGGCTTTTCCGATGACAGCATCATCATGTATTTTGGATCAGATCCCTGAAATCCAAATATACTCTGATATGGGTCCCCCACTATGAGAGAATTAGTAGACACATTCAAAAGACCCTTAACAAACGTGTACTGGGGTTCAGATAGGTCCTGCGCTTCATCTACAGCCAGAAAGTCTATTCTCATGTTTCCTATAGACCCGGTTGCTCTAGCAAGCAACTCATCATAAAACATATCACCAATAGATGAGACTGCGTCCATCTCCATCTTGTTTGTTCGAGATAATATGTCATATGCTAATGAGTGGATCGTGGATATATTTACCGAGGCCACCCCTACTTTCTCCTTAAGTTCGTTCGCAGCCTCTCTAGTAAAGGTTATAGCATAAATATACTCTGGTTGAGCACTCTTGTTCTCTACCATAGAAGAGATATGATCAGATATAGCGGTCGTCTTTCCCGAACCCGGGACCGAAATCATCAGCTTGTTCATTTTCCTCCTCTATTCTCACTACAATATAGTCCTTCTGAAAATCCTCCCATTCTTCTTCAGATATCTCGAAGGCCCGCTTCTTTCCATCGTCCCTTACTATTATGAATAATAGCTTGCCGTCATCCAGCTTCTCCAGGAACGTCATGAAAGCGCTCCCACCGGGGAGCCTACAGTAGTATTTCGAGGCTACCTCAGGAATCATAGTGTTTTGTATAGTGCCAGCATATTTACATCGTCTTCGTTTGGCTCTACTCGCAACAACATGTGTTTTGTCCACGGGTTAATATGCAACAACAGCTGAGCCTCTTCTGTCTTAGCCCCTACTGCAGTACACAATGCTGTTATGGTAGATGAATCTATCATATTACATGTGAGAACAGAATCTTCTGTAGACGTACACTCTATATCTGCTTCAAATGTATTATTGCTCTTATCTATCATCTTTACGTTTGCCATCCCCTTCTGGGAATCTATATATAACCTCATATAACCGTCATGGGATAGTCTATCTATAACCGGGATGGCCTCCAGCAGCTGAGCAACATTTACTGATGCTCTTATAAGAGGCTGCTCTGGGCTCTGGTCTTTCTCCTTGTCACCCATAGCTACAGAATCCATGAATGCTTTGTTCTTGGACATAAACCTGCTCTTTGCATACTTGAATGCAGAGTATATGCTGTAATCCTGTTCTTCTATCATACAATGTACAACCTGCTTGTCAAGCTTTATCCTAGCCCCCTGAGAGATAACTCCTACCATTACTTCCGGTATTTCGGTCACATCAATATCTAACCCTGGGTCCCCTTTCAGGGCAAAGAATGCTTTCTGATTAAGCACCGCCATATATCCCCTCTCCTCCGGATTGCCTGCCTCATCTTCTCCCTTCACTGTTATAACTCCAGCTGTGGCAAACTCCGTTATCAGAGAAAGCATGTTTCTTCCACGAGATAGTATCGGTGGAAGAGTACCATAATCCTGGGGTTGTAGTGGGGCTACTACTGGTGGCGGGACTACACTATCACCATCACAGTAAAGATTCAGGGTGTGCTTTCCATTAGAGAAAGTTATCATCGTTCTTTCCGCAAAGTCAGTGTCTTTCTTCCTCGCGGTGATATCCCCCTCCATTCCCATTATGGTATGGAGGTCTTTCATTTCAAGATACGCATCGACATCACTATCCATGAATCCTTCTATTTTGAACCATGAACGGTCCCCGCCAAAGTACAGGTCGCCCTGATAAAGAGCGAAGGTCCGCGTTTCCAAGTTCTCTGCTGATGGTATAAGTTTACAAGCCCTCTGGAACTTCAATTTGGTTGACATAACATTTACCTCTTATATTTCGTGTTATATGATATCTAATTTCCTGCTGCTTTTGATGTTACTTCATACTCCTCTTCGAAACGATCAGATCTATCCTTAGCGTTGCCATAATTTACCGGCATGATAAACCCGACAAGACTCCTCTTGTTTGGATCTTCAACATGTTCTTCTACGAATAACACGGGCCTTCCCGGGGCTGTAGGAGAAATAGCAGTGGCCGAATTGTGTAATTTCATTATCTTATCATAGTATATCTTCCTTATTAGTGTTCCAGGATGGTTCACTTCTTCAAACACTGTATTGCTTGGCTCTAAGATATAACACTTTGTCTCAGACCTCCTCCAATACGCCCTGAAATCTACTGTAATAGGGTGGTTGTAGAACTGTCTCCTTATCATGGTTGGAAACTCACTAAGGTTTACACTGGTTAGTTCTGGCAAAAGTGTAGCCATGCTGTGGGGAGTAGCTCCATAGTACTCCCATACCCCCTTCTCATCTATCCTATACCTGCCACTCTTCAGTAGTAGATCGCTTGTCCCCATTCTATGTATAGGATATAGGACCGCCCACCTCATATTGGTGATCCATTTCCCCTCTGACGTTTGTTCCAATATATGGACTATTCCTGGTTCTCTTCCAAATCCACGCATTACTCTTGCGGCTCTTCCATCCATTCTGATTCCTCCTCTTCGTCGTCATCATCTGATTCCAGATCCATACTTCCTGTGTCTTCTTCATCATTCATTAGAAGGTCGTCAAAGCTAAGTGCTATCCTTCTAGGGTCTGCAAATGAGAATCTCTCGATGACGCTTTCTATTTCGTCCTGATACTTCCTCAGGTTTAGCTTAGTTTCTGGAGTCATTTCTGACTCTAGGGTATATTGCTCCTTTGTTAGTGTATAGTAATACTCTATTGTATCGTCTACTTCTACAGTCTGTCCGTTCTTTTGCATTCTCTCTATTATATCCATTATGAAGTAGACCCCCTTCTTTCTATCTGCAGCCGGCTGCATAGATGTCAGGTGTTTGGCCACGGCCCTCAACTGGTCCTCATTCCTGCAGCTTCTCACAGAGGATTTCAGCTCCTTAGCTCTCTCCTTAGTACTCTTATCTGAACCACTGAATGCTAAGGAGATCCAGTCTATAGCGTTCTGTTTTAACTGAGGCATCCTACTCTTGGTTGGATCTATGTTCAAATTGAATATCGCTGCTTCAGCATTTCTATATCCCTTATACTCGGATAAATGCCTCTTCAGAGTCTTAGAGAACTTGAATGGTCCCCTTCCCTCCCTCTTATATACACCGTGAATGTCTCTAGCTTTAGCGAGAGCTTTCATGTACTCTTGTGGATCTGCAGATCTGAACATAATAGCATCAGCCATAACCCCTACTGCCCTATGCAATATTTCCGCCTTATCGTATCCCTTGAATGATGATCCCTTGGGATACAGCTTGGTTGGGTCAGAATCTTTCCTTAGTATATAGTTCTTACGTTTGTACATATAAACAGATCCCTCGTCCTCAAACTCAAGGAGAAAGTTCAGATCCTTTTCCGGTATACCAAAGAAGTCACTGGTTCTCTTTCTGATGATAGAGTTCAGTTTACCAATGTCTACCTCAATGTGGTTTCTATCAAGTAACAGGCCATCAGTGTCTATTTCTATAATGGCCTTCTTACCAAACAGACGTACCATCTCAGTCATAGTCCATCGTCCCATAGATGTCACAAATATGGCTGCAGGGAGGTCAGCTATATCATAGTATCTATTACCCTGTATACCATAGAATGTGTTGTTTACTATCTTTGCTTCGGCCTGTATGGCATCATAGTTCATGTATAATCTTTTGATATTTGCATCATTAGTTTCTCTATACTCTTTCTGATATTCTTTGGCTCTCTTCTTAAACTCATCCCTTACGCCATTATAATGGTCTATCATTTTGCGTATAAATCCATCTGAAGAGAAGTCACATTCGAATTTGAACACGGTTTCATAATTATCGTCTGGTACATATATGGTTCTGGAACTTACTGGACCGAACGATACAATACATGGGGTTATCTCCATCTTCTGATCTAGTGGCATTTGTATATTGGCATCTTCCGGAAGGCCCTCAAATTCTTCTGGCCATTTATCATACGGGATTTCTCCAGTAACCCTATACCTATCATATGATATATTGAAATCATGCATTATATTTGGGTACAGACTCTTAGCATCAAGATAAACTGTCTTATCGAAGTATCCTCTCCTATAGCAGTCCACTATTGCACCCTGATACTTATCGGCTTCTTTATAGAGATCCTCATACCTTTTCTCATTTCGGGTGAGAGCGAAATAACTGTTCTTCCTACACTCTCTGTATAGGGCTAGGTATGACTTCTGCCCTGAGGACATTCTATGTACCATAGAGATAGGACAGGTAAGGAGGTTAGATGCAGCAACGAGTCTTGTCTCATAAATATCATACAGGAATTCTGTAGCAGATATATCACTCTTAGCATATGTCATAAACCTCTCCGTATCATTTAAGAGAAGCTCATCCATGCTACTTTTCTCATCTGAGGATATATCAAATACCGTACCACCATATGCAATAGTTACTGCTTTTAGCCCCTTGTTTGGTAGAGTAACCAGGTTCTGGTCCGTTTTCACATGTACAAATAGATCGAGGTTGGGGAGCCCAGGTGAAAACTCTATATCCTCTCTATCATTCATGCCACTGAATGTCCACCTTGGGTAGCTTATAGTCCCCCTTCTCCCAAATTCATCTACGGGCCCTCTACCCATTGCGACCATGGCCTTTGATAGCTCCGGTGCGTATTTAGAGTTCAGCCTTACTCTAGTCTTTATATATGGAGTATCAAACTTATTAATGAAATACCCAACCACGAAGTCCGGGCTCTTACCGCTTGGGCTGACTGTCATGTAATCCAGGGTTTCCATTAGCATATCTACCTCGGACTCCCTGGTCATTTTCCTATTTAGGAAAACCTTTGTATCATGATCACGGTACTTCAGTTGTATTGAAAGTATCTGGTCCCTCTCCGCCTTGGAGAAATGAGTATCCGTTGACATAGTTTCTATGTCTAGGAATATTGGGTAAGGGTCTATAGAGTTATCTAAGAGCTCTCTCACCTTATCTGGATGTTCCTTTATCAGCTCCAGAACATAATCCATGGTGAGTCTGGCTACCTTTGTACCCGCCCCTGCTGAAGCTGGTATAGTATCGAACTCCTCTTTGTTAATATACGCGGATCCGCCACCAACCAGTTTTACAAACTGGGCGCCTTCTACAGTATCACTTGCCTCTACTATCCTAAAGGGTTTTACAGGTAATGGGATAATCTTGAAGGTACCTCCCCCACTACAGTATAGTCTATTCTGTCCTACTACTCCTAGCGTTACAGGTACCTCTAATGCTCCCATTCCCTATTCCTCCTCTATCTGTTCCTCCGGTAACTCCCTGGTGTTCTCTGTGAGTTCCCTCCTGCTCCTCTCACTTTTTAACCTATGGATCTCCCTTGTCAAGGATTTGTTCAGAAATTCCACGAGTGAGGGATCTGTGATAGGGTCACCCGTCTCCAGATCAATTATTGATCTTTGCGCTCTCTGATCTGGATCATGCCCGTAAGTAATATCCTTTGTTGCAACCATTTCATACGTGATATTATTGTACTCTACTATATGACGATAGGTCACAAACGACTTTGTGAATGTAGGAAGCTTATCGGGGTCTGGGTTATTTCCCCTCTGAGAATATAGTAAATTGTTCAAGGGAATATCAAACACGTTTGCTATCCTTTCCAGAAGAATCACGTTGAGGCTCTCTATCTCGCCTCTCTCATAATGGCAGATACATGACCCTGATACACCAATGAGTTCGCCAAGTCTTTCTTGAGTAAGGTTTGCTTCTACGCGAGATGATGCTATGCGGCTACCCACCGCAAGTGGATTGATACGGTTCATACTTTCCTCCAAAACGTTAGTATATTGATATTTAGTTGAGACTTACTTACTTAAACAAGGACCACCACTCCTCCTTCCATTCTCCAGCTATGGACCTTTTACCTGTTAGATAATGGTTGTAGTGCTTCTGCTTTCTTCCTTCGTATACATACTCTCCGAGTATATTCGGTATCCATGATATTGGTACTAGTTTCTTCGAAATGGTATAGTTAGTAGAATTGTGACATGTTGTCTGTATATAAAACGCTGACCCGAACTCCTCTATTATAAGAACCCAATCCCCTCCAAATGTAACAACACCAGGACGAGTGGTAGAAATATATCGCCTTACAATATTTCCGTTTCCAGAGTATAAGGTGGTTTCATAACAGTACGCGCATATTCTATCTATGTTGGTCTCTGACACTTTAGATGTATCAAGACCTATTTCTACGGTACTGTCCCCTGTTATTATTTCCTCTTTAGGATGGTCACTGTCACACGTAGGCTTCGATGATACGATTAGGATTATACATGCCACTATAGATGAAATAATCCCAATTATGAGAAAGCATGCTACCAAGTCTGAATTCCTTGATGGTCTTTTCATATGTCCCCCTTAGTATCTTGCCCATGACCTTATCTTTGCATCGGGAATTAGTGTTTCCCTCATGGTCTGGTCTGGGTACGTTATTGCCAAGCTTTCCAGAATAGCAATTATATAGGGCCCGTTGAAGTATGCTATGTTGCCGGCGTTGTACAGCTTTGCTGCAAGTATAACGTTTCCGTTAGCTGCATTTAGACAATCTCTTAATATTAAAGTACCTGCAAATACGTTTACGTTTGGCTTGAAAAGGTCCCTTATCCTTGGGGTATCCCCTCTCCTAGACACTATACGCTTATACATATATGGCATTACTTGCATCAGCCCTCTAGCATCTGACCTGGATACTGCCTTAGGGTTCCCCCAGGATTCTGCGTCTACAAATGCACATATTATTCCTGGCTTTACGTCAAACATCTTACCCTTCCACCATACTGTTTCAAACAAGCTTGGGGTTAGCCACTTATACTGAATCTTCAACTGTACATATTTATGAACGTATGCAGAACGATCCACGTTCAGGGAACCTGGGCTAGCTACGCTAAAATACAGGAAGACTACTGTTAATACTACTACAATCCAGTACCTATCTGACCTGCACATGTTTCTCCTCCAGCGGAAGTTGCCGTTGGGACGGGAGTTTCCAGATCTGTGGTTTCTTCTGTACTGTAGAAATGCCTGCGCTCATATTCCCATCTTCTTACTTTGTTCCAATCTGATACATTTGTTATGAAGCCGACTACTCTTGTCATATTAGTGACAATAGGTTTGTTACACGTATGACATAGACTCACTTTTCCTACATTTATATGTCCATCTTCACATAACGCTATATTTAGGTTTACAGCGTAATAGAGTGCTCCTGCTTTTGTTGACGCTCTTATGATTGACTTCATCTGTTCCTTGTTGTTTAACCGGTGGTCCATATTTATGTGCATAATACATCCACCCTGGGCTCTTGAATCGAATCTCCCCTGTAGTACCATCCTTGTATATATATCGGCATTATCTATGAGCGGTACGAACTGATTAGAATAGAGGGTATATGGGTTCTGGAAACTAGGAAATATCATCTTGTCAGCTTCACAAAGCTTTATGGCTGCTTGCTCAGCAGGAATCAGCTCCAAGTTGAATCTCCTCTTGTCGTTGTAATCTTTCTCCTCTCTCATATTGAGGTCGTTTATAAGATCCATACACTCTATCATGAAGGTTGATCCTTCGTCTGTTGTAATGTCCATATCCATGAACTTACAGGCCTCATACGGGCCTATCAATCCTACAGTAGAGTACTGAAAGTCCAGGTTCATCCATCCATATACATATAATGGCAGTCTTCCTATCTCTATGAGATCTCTTATAAGGCGCCGATGCGCATTTAGCACGGCATGGGTTATCTTAACTCTCTTTGCGAGTAGTTCCATAAACGCCTCTTTATTGCACCCCGCTTCAATAGCCACCCTCGGAAGATTGATAGTACATACCCTATGGCTACCCACGCTGATACTCCCAGTCCCCAGACTGTTAGTATGCTCCCGTACAAGTTCAGATCTGAGTCTGCAGCATGAGCTAAGGCAGGTAGCAGGCCCAGTATACAAGTTCAAGAAACCGTACGGTAGATTTGCTTCAGATACATAATCAAGAAACTCCTCGTCCAGTATTTTCCCATCTTCAGCAACAAGGTTTGCCGTCATAACTGGGAATGTGAAAATCTGCTTCTCTGATTCCTTGTTGAACCAGTTCATGAACATCTTTTGGATGACCATTACACTGTCGTAGTTTATTCCACTGCCATCCGGATATACCATTAGGGAGAACAGTTCCCTAAGGAAGTGCATATCATATATCGACATGTTCGAAAATGCACTCTGTGCTCCCCTAAACGAGAAGTTCAGGGAATACACAAGGTTCTGAAAACCTTGCTCTATAATCTCAACTTTCTTGGGATCCTCCCAGTAGTTTTCACCAAAGTCCTTCCGAGCAAAGTAATCAAGATATATGAGCAAATTAGGGTAAGATACCGCACCAGCTATCTGGTTGCTTATAAATGCTGTGGCTTGGACTACAAGGTTTATCATTGTAGAGAAATGTCTTGGGGGGCCTATCTTTATCTTGGTAACAAATGGCATGCCTTCTGATACAAGGGGAGCAAGATCGAAAGAGTAACAATACGCCTTATGGGCAAAATGAGAATCATTCAAGTATAATGAGCAATTTATGATACTTCTTATAGCTTCGTTTGCTACCCCCAGGGCCCCAGAAAGATTTCCACTATCAGACTCATTCTTCAGTATGTATGTCCATATCATATGTAACGCATTTAGCTTACTTTCTGCTTTTGCTACCTCATGATCAAACGATACAACACTTCTATCATCCACGTTTGCATTACCATCTACCGATTGGTCAGCTATGGCAGTGGTAGCATCTCCGAACAAGAATTCCCTTGTGAACTTTGCCACGTCAAGTTGAGAAGGATGTACTCCTGAGAAAGACAGGATATCATCACCATATTCCTTACGTATCTTCTCTATTAGTTTGTCGAACCTCTGATCGTGACTGTGCTTTATTTCCATTACCTACTCCTTCTCACTGTATATAACTGTTGAAGAACTCACTGTGGCTCTTCTCTATGTATTTGTATGGTGAGCTTTCACCTATCCTGACATAGAACCTCTTGTTCTCGTGCCATTCCCCACTGACGTAGGGCCCGGCTATGATCCATGTAGGGGCTCCATATTTCTTCCGCGCCTTCTCCATTGAATACCCTGTGTATAGCACAGAAACTAACCCTTTCTCATCAGCAAATCTTAATAATGCATTTACAGCCTCGATCTTCTCGTGATTATCAGTACCAAGGATACATATCCCGTTTATCAGCCCGGATTCTTGTCTCTCTTCTATGAATGAGAGCACATCCTTTATGTAAGTATGATCCTCTTGCTTAACTTCATATAAATCCTTGGAGTGACAGAGTTCACATCCATTGTCACATGGACCCGAGAAATGTATGTTGACAGTGGTGTATGGGCTTTCCAAACACGAAACATCCATATGTCGGATGTTGGCTATTATACCACCATCAGAAGGGGTATGCAAATCGTATTCCATAGCCAACTCCTCTGTCTTCAAATGTCAATTAAAATGAGTTCTAGAGTACCAGTGGTTTTCTACAGCCCGGTACTACCATAGCCCTTCTCACCTCTAGTGGTGCTAGATAGGGTGCTTTCTAGGAAGTTCATCTTCTCTACTTTAGTACAAACCAATTGAGCTATCTTCATATTGGGCTTTACTATAAACTCCTGGGATGAATGATTCACTAATATTACCCCTATTTCTCCTCTATACGATGAGTCCACTGTACCGGGGGTATTCAGGACGGTTATCCCATTCTTAAGTGCTAGTCCAGATCTTGGCCTTACCTGTATCTCATATCCACTCGGGATCTCCGCTCTTATACCAGTTGGTATAAGAGCAACCATGCCTGGGCCTATTCTAACATCATCTCCTACGTGAGCGAAGACGTCAGCACCGGAGCACCCGTCATCAGCGTACTCCGGTACTGCGGCCGCAGGCTCACATTGAATCTTGATATCTACAACTTTTGCAATGTGCTCCCTTTCCATGTCCTCTACCTCTTCGTCTTCCTAGTACGGATGGAGCCGGCTAGTACATTGCTGGCTACCCTCAGAACATGTTTCCTGGCATCACTGGCGCGTGTGGGCAGGTCTGTCATTATCCTTTTCCGTATTGTAGCATCCATGCTATCCCATGCCTTTTCTACCTTGACACGAACCTGACCAACGTCAGTTTTCCTGCCCCTTTTACCGGTACCTGCCGAAGATTCTCTTACAGTCCTCTTCATTTGTTCCGATCCTCCTTTGTTATATTTCCAGCTTACGATACGTGTCTTCCTCTAGCTTGAAAACTTCCTGATGCGGGTCGTATGTAGGTCCATAATCTTCAGATATAACCTTCAGGGATTTCAACACTGCTATGGAATCAGTCTCGCTATCTGGAGTACTTCCTCTAACTATTTGCAGCACATATGTGTATGAATCACTCATGATTGCTTCATAGAGCTGCCTTCTGTCTTCTGAGTATGCCATATTTACATCTACCCAATCTTTCAATTGCAACTTGGTCTCGAACTGGTAAATCAGCCCCGAGAAACACAGCCTTAGTGGCGGTTTCCTATTCACATTCCCTCCTATTTCACCCTGAGATACGGGGTTCTCGAGCTTCTTTCTCTATAATTATCCAGCTTCTTTCTTATATCTGCTGGAACGCTTTCTCTACTCAGCTTCTGCGGAAGAATATCAACTATGAAATTAGTTATCTCATTCTCCAAGTACTGTGTATCTACCATTCCCTTAAACGGAGTACCCTTCAGCATCTTGTTAGCTCTCTCAGACACGTACTTTCTAGCTACTCTCTCGGTGTCATATGTTTCAACAGTTTGTTGTACACGAGTAAGATACTCATCTATTACTTCCCTGGCACATATCTCTTCGTCAGGCTCTGATGGATTCCTCTCATACCTATCCATAAGAGACCGGTTTATGGCCTTTATCCTGTCCTCGTTCATCTTCCGGAACTCTTCCCTCTCTATCTTCTCCCTGATAAGATCCTCGGTTCTCATCTCTATAATATTTATAGGGTCAAAGTGGGGATTCCTGTATATATGATAGGGGATGCATATTCCTACCATAAAACACAGGTTGCAATTACCCGGAGTATGGGTAATCTTCGTTACATCCTTGTGGGTTTCCCAGTCTGATATGAGCTTCTTTACAGCCTTGAATCGGCTTATCAAATAGTTCTCGTGTCTTTCCAGATCCGACCTGGTTAACGCATACCTGAATACCTGGTTTGCTCTGACATAGTCTATTAATATCTCTATTTTGTCAGGGTCTACTCCTTTATCTTTCCATAGCATATAGGCATAGCTCATTATCTGCCGCCTGTCCAAGTCCGGGTAGCAGAATACGGAAGTCTTGTAATCCACTACCAGAATTCTTCCGTCACCAAGGTCTACAACTCTATCCGGGATACCTATGATAGTACCAAAGTCCCTCACATCTATGCTCATATATTCCTCTTTGATACTTGGCAAGTTATAGTAATCCCTCTTCTTCAGTATAGTAGCAAAGTCTTTTAGGGTTTCTACATTCTTCTTATTGTCGTAAGCTAACATCTCCTCTTCTACGTCTTTGTCAAACTCATACTCTGCCAGCTTGTGAAACTTTCTTCCTATGTGAACTGTATCAAGGGCCTTTTGTGTATCTACCCGTGGTAATATTAGCCTGGAGAACAAGTACCCTGCTCTACAGTCTTCAAACGACTTTATTCCACTAGGAGATAACTTTATATCGTTACTCATGATCTCTTCTCCTCTTGTTCTCTATATGACTCCGATATATGTCTGCAAAGTCACCCAGCTTTATAACACAATATACTTCTCCATCTGCGTCAGCCTTAAACATGGCTGCTACTCTCCCGAGTCTTAAGGCTGCCGACTCTGTTTTCCAGAAATCCTTCTTCTTTATCGTTACACTACCCGAGGTCTTTTCGGTGTACTTGCATTCCGAGAGCAGCTGGGAGTAAGTTGAGTCTAGGCCCCGGTCTCTTCCTTTACCATCTCCATCTCCTGCTACACTACCTGAGCCCTTTGTGTCATCTAACCCAAGTGTCTGATTTACTAAGTCCTCAAGTTGATCGAAGCTTCTAGCTTTAGGTACCCTCATTTCTACATCCTTCCGGTTCACGCAGCTCGTATATGCTCACATTTATAGTGCAATTCTCGTAGTCTATGCTGACATCTATCCTCACTAGGTTGTCTTCTGGGTTGCATCCCACTTCCTTACACATTTCTTCCAGTAACGTATCTATCAACTGTCCGATTGCGAATTTAGTGGCCGGCTTGTTTTCACTAACTACAAGATGTTCTAGTACGTTAGCTACCCTGGTCTTCAGAGTGTTCTCGAACCCCTGCAGCCTCATTACCTCCGTCATGTTTGGGCGCTTCCCCGGTGGGTATGCCCTCTTCCTTAATGTCCTCAACATCTTTCTTCTCCCTACTCATGACCTTAGAAAGCCAAGACGGTGTTTTCTTTCTATCTTCTTTGGATCTCTTAAAGAATTCCTTGAAGCTGAACTTAGCCAAAGAGTTATTGAGAACCATACTTGAATGCTTATCGGCCATTGCTTTTGTCCATGGGGATGATATTTGCGCCAACTCAGCTCTGCGCTTCTGTCGTTTCATTATATCAATCGCCTCCATTCTGATCCTCTCGGCCTTTCTCTTCTTTGCTCTCCTCTGACGATTTCTAGCTAGCTTCTTATGCCTTAGCGTTTCATTCCTCATTACTTCCTCCTCTTTATTACCTCTTTTGCGAAGAACACCGTATCTTTCTTTGCAAGAATGGGATGGACGTTTCCACCGCAGGACCCACAGCCTGCGGTGTCAACCAGTATACCCAATGAATAAGTTATAACGCATATCGCCCCCGGGATCACTGATTCCAGAACTTTCCCTCTCATTTTCTCTATAGATGTTACTTTCTCACCTGAGATTATGCTGCCGGCTACACTACCGAAGCATAAGACACCACTAAACCCGAGTGATTTTGACTCAGATAATAACAACTCACCACAATGATAGTAATCTTTCATAGTTATTATTGACTTGGATCGTGTTATACACCTCAATACGTTAGCAAAAGACACATTGTCTGAATTGATCTTAGCATGGTTAAGTAGGTTATTCACAAACGTTGTCCTCTTGTGAAGACCAGACATGGCCAAGTTGCTCTCGGTGTCCTCTATTACTGGAAAGTCTGTGACTATCAGAATATCACCACTCCTGTAGTCCGGATTAACGGGGGTATCGTGTTCTCTAAGGGGTCTTATTCTGCAAGTCTTACATATGTTGGTCAACGTATACCTCTACTGGGAATAGAACTGAGTTTTCCTTCATCCAAATATGCATCATGCTCTCAGAGAGTGCTTTGTCTTCACATACTTCCTTTACGGTTCCTATCTGTACTTCGGGGCCAGACTCAGGAGTATATAGCTTGCACCTTCCTACAGACCTGATATACCCGGAAGACCTTAGGAAGTCATAGGCACTATATATTGGATCCACAATGTTGTTACGTATTATAAAACTGCCTCTATTTCCTGTCAAGCCTCTTTCTCTTTCGCATTTGGTGTACTGATATTGGACTCTGGCAACACTCTTTCCCTCTATAATTACTTTCTCTCTGCTTGTAAGATATACCCAAGTATGTGCTGCAGACAATACGTGACCCTTAGTAGCGGGACTAGATGATTTATCATTTGGAATATCTCTCATCTGAGTTAGTATAACTATATATGGTACTTGCTTCCTCAGACCTATCATAAATGCTTCTTGGCTGCTTTTATGAATACCGGTAATTGTGTCAACTACCATCATATCTATGAGACCGTTAGCCACGAGTTCTTTCAAACCGGAATCCCTATAAGCCGTAGCTAAGCCTATGCCATTCATCAATGAGGGATCATGGTGCATCAATTTGTTCTCGGTGTCATAATACATTACGTTAAGGCCCTGACGCCTTGCCGATATAGCAATCCTCTTCGCGACTGATGTCCTCCCACCATCTGGATGAGAATATATTAGGGTGGTGCCCGGGTAAATCTTTAGCTCTTTGTCTATCTGTGGAATGCCGGATAGTATTGGATCAACTATTCTGGTCTTTACTAGTTCCCTCGCTCTTTCCTCCAACTGCTCCTGGTAAGTCTGAAGTACCTTCTCCACGCTGTCCATCGGTAGGTTGTACTTTGCGCTTATCTGTTGACATATATCGTTTAGCTCTCTTCTTAGCAATATCTTCCTCCGTTAACCTCAATACTGGCTCGGCCTCTGCTATTAATTTGTCCGCTGATTTCTTCAGTATTTCCAGCCTATCACTGGAGTCCTTCATTATGGCAGAGCCTTTCAGGATCTTATCGTTGGCATCTTGTACAAAGGATATGTTCCTCAGTAAAGCATTGTAGACTTCCGTGAATTCGTACATGTATCTAGAGATATAATTCTGCATTCCCCTCAGTCTTATTCTCTCATTCTCAGTATACTGCTTGCATAATTTGCACTTAATATGCCAGGACTTCTCTATGGAATCTATACGCTCCTTACATGCTTTCCTTAACTCACTATGTCTGTCCTCCTCTTCTCCAGCCATAGTGTCTATGACATCTGTGGCTTTCTTATGGGCCTTCTGAAACCCTGAAAGGGCCTCCTCTACTCCTCTAGCATATTCATTTGCCAGGGCAAGAGAAGAGTTATCGACATATTTATAAGACTTATAGAGCTTTACAAAGAACCTGATCATATGACATTATAGAACAACTTCTATGTTTGTCAAGTTGTTCTTACCTTCCTTGATTGCTTTGGCAGAAACCCCAGCTTTGAAAATACATACCTAGCTGCTTCATCTGTCACAGTTTCCATCTCTTCTCTGATAGCCATTAACCATTCCTCCATAGTAGTATAGTCTGTTCTACATGGAAGAACAACCTCATTTGTTACTCCCCTGAGAATCTTTTCTGCTTCTCCAGCTAAACTGCTAACTTCATTATACCGAATGTTCCTTATATCAAAGCTATATCGGCACCTTGATGGTGATGTTATCTCTGCCAAATACTTGGATTCTTCCTTATTAGGCCACCTTACTACCGCTTTACAGGTATAGGGCACTAAGCCATCAAGCCAGTTATGGTTATTGCAATATACCATATTGCGTGAAAACAACCTCTTAGATACAAGAGAACCAACACGTATATCATACAGAGTTCTGGCCTTCTTTCTATAGGACCGGGGGCATAACAAGTTTTCTACCTCTCGTGCCCTCCCGGGCTCATCTATTGTTTCTGCCCTATTATAACCATTGATATGTTCTACGATGTCAGGCAATGCCACTTTGTATTCCTTTGTTACGTACTGATTTATTGAATTATTATACTCATGGTCATATGCCTTAAAGTATTCAGCACACACAATATAATGGGATGCAATACTATATATGGCTCTATGAATATCAATCTCATTAGATATTGGCATATGTTCTTCCATATGAGTTAGGACATCAGCATCAACGTCGCCGCCCTCCCGAAGTTCCTCCATCTTAGATACAAATCCAAGATGATCATCTACTGGTATCCTTCTGTTCTTAGGGATAACAACTCTGGTACCTATATGTACTCTAGCTATCTGTGCTGCTCCATATGATACTGCAGATAACCAGCCCAGATTGGATATTTCATCAGACTTGTCTGTCTTGTCATCTTCGGTATCTGGTATTACTACGTCACCATTATATCCTGAAAGTACAGTAGTACTCCCGTTACCAAGCTCAAGTAGACCATTAGGGTAGTACTTTACAGCAGGCTTATTATATACCTTGCTCTTATACCCAGGCATTCTATCGATGCACTTTATGCCAGTTTTGTCCTTGGGTATGTCCTCCATCAATGTAGAAAGTCTATCCTTCAGGTCTATAACTATCATCTCAAACTCTGTCATGGGCTCCAGCAGATTTATAGACTTTACTACATCAGCGTATTCTTCAAACTCTATGAGCTCTTCCATAAGGGCCCCCTATATCTTTCTAGCAAACTCCAACAGTTCTCTGAGCGCTGTCCTGGTTTCCTCTGATGATATAGATATGTTCAGGCGCGCGAGCTGTGACTTAGAGGTGCATTCATTCGTGAACTTACTCATGTTCCTCTTGTATTTCCTTACATATGCCAGAAGCTTCTGTATGTCTGGGTTCTCTCTGAGTGCTCTCTTCCATGCAAGCATGGCCTTCCGCTCTTTCCTTTCAAGCCTCTGAACCTTGGTTTCCCATATGGCCATGTCCTTCTCTGCATCCTTTCTTGCAGTTATACGGTCCTCTAGAGAAGACTCGAGATCATCAGCAAGATCCTCTGGGTCTGGCCTTGTGTTCTTAAAGATTCTCAGCTCATCCTGGGCATCTATGAACACCTGCAGCTCCGCCACAGTACCCGTTTGAGCCGCCAGCTCTTTCCTCTGGTCCTCATCTAGCTCGTACTCGTTGCGATGGTAGTATCTGTTGCTTTCATAAAGATTGTCGAGATCAAGATACTCAACAAATGCTGAGAGGTTCTCTTTATGGTCGTTCAATCTTTGTATTACATTCTGTTCCCAGTCCTCGACAATCACTACGGCAGATTGTTTCTCATCTTCACTCAGATCCCTGTTTGTGTTGGCTAGAACCTCAATGGATTTGTTAAGATCCTCGAAGTTAAAGTCTGAGAACAACTCAGGTAATGCCATGGCCGCTTTGTTCTTTGTGATTAAGTCATTCATTGTACTACTCCTTTGGTATTATTTTGCACCCACACATGGGGCAATAGTTGTGGTTTGATTCTACCACCGAATTAAACTGTATTATCTGATACTCTCCACATAAAGGACATTTATACCTAGATACCATAGAATTGCGTTCTGAGTCCTTGCTTATAGATATATCCTTATCTCTATTGTCGGATACATTTGTATCTTTACCATCAACAGAAGAAGAGTCACTAGTGGCCTCGATGTATACTCTAGTCTTGGCTACTAGGTTGACTATTAGATCCTCAATATCTGTGAACAATATAGCTATGGAAATAGGACCAAGTATTATCTGTATCCCTTCCCATATATTGGCCTCAAAGTGAAACCCAGCATACTTACCTATACATATATATATACTAAGGCCGGGATAGTTCTTTCTATATCCCTTTAGCCACCTACGGACGACTCCCATCTTCTTAAACCAGCGCGTATGGAACTCATCTTTCTCTATTCCTTCTATTCTGAAACACTCTCCGTTGTTCCACACTTCTTCCACAGTATACCATGTATCAGAGTCAAGATGTCCATTAGAATAGTTAGGTTTCTCCTTAACTAAATCTCCTTTCTGCAGCTTCATTTCATTCCTCCAATCAATCCGCAGCTTCCCTCCACGTCCGAGTAATGCCCTTTCATTAGAAACTTATAAGGCCTACGTGGGTCCTGCTCAAGGCCTTCATCAGTCCACCCCCATTTCCAAAACATGCACTCTGATCCAATGCAGTTTCCTTGTATGATCGGGCATATTTTATCTTTAGCCTCTTCTTCTGTCATGTGGATTCTCTCTGCTCCTTTGATTCCATCGGTCTATAGCTTCCTTTGCGCTTTTATCATATCTATCTAGAGCATGTTCAGCATCTGGATTCAGACAAGAAACGTGATACTTTTGCCGTTTGGGATTAAAGAAGAGATTAGCGTCAGCTCTACAAAAGGGGCATGGCAGTATCTTGTTACCATTCTGCACGTCTTCTATTACCTCTGATGCAAACTCGCTGGAGGATTTCCAGTCTTTCTTCATAGCTCTTATAGATTTAGTACTATACTCATGTGATAGTGTTCCAGATGTAGTCCAGTATTCAAGATATTCTCCGCGTTTACACTCTTCTGTCTTTCCTACACCTACAACAGTAGTACCAGAGAAATGATGCACATCTACTTCGTCCCCCTCATCAAAATAGGAGGGGGCTGATCTCCTAGCTATGTGCCCGGCGTCTACGAATAATCCTATCTTGTCCTTTCTAATTATCGCCACCATCATCCTCTATTGGTTCACTAGTATGTTCTCTCCAGGCATTGTCATATATCATCATGGCAAAGTTGGCTAGATCAACAGATTCGTGCATTATTCCAGACAAGTCTTTCTTCTCTATCTCGGCATTGAGTTCCATCATCTCATGGGCTGCTTTATGAATTAGATCACTATTTGGAATCTTCTCCCATCCGCCTTTGTCTTCGTGCTTGGATAGTGTATGCTCCATTTCAGAGGCAAACCTTGACACGGACTCTCGGCACGTCTTCTTTATGGCGTAGAACATTAGACACGTTCCGCTGGCTATGAATTTCTGATATTCAAGGTTACATACTGAGCAAATGGGTACTCCTTCATAGTACCTGCAATCAACATTGTGCAGGTTCTTCCCACATATGATGCAATATGTATCTTTCATGATTTCCTCACATGATATTACTTGTATCTTACAAGACGTTCTTTAAACCATACTCCAATATCTTCAATAGTAATTCTAATGTTATTTGAGGGCCAAGTCGCAATATAGTCCCATTTGAACCTCTGATATAATACCTGTGCAAGTCTTTCTCCATGTTCCAGATCTTTCAGTAGGTGAAGCATGATAGCCAGTGCTAGCTGTGCTGGACCGGAACCACCATAGCCCCAGTTAAATCCATCAGGTGAGTGGTTTTGTATTGATTGACTGTATTGTGAAGAAAGAGGTACGTTATTAATTTGTACTAGCTTGGATTGCCAATCTCCCTTGATAGTAATTGGCTCATGACTGATCAAAGCCTGATACTCTTTGTTTGTCAGAAGTTGTTCTCTCATGATTTACTCACAATATGTTCTAATAGCCGCATTCTTTTCCGGGCCTGATATGCACAAGCAAGTGAGCATAAAACATATGCAATTGTTATGGTATTGACCCCATTGCAAATGGCAACGGTAAAACCAAATGCTATGCATACAATGCCAAGCAGAATGTATCCCAATGTTAACAAGTTATACAACTTCAACTCCTTCTTAGTCATTATCACAGTCCTCCCACTCTTGCTTTATCTTCATTCTCCTCACAGATTACACTGTTATCTTCAGCTTACCTATAGCTTTGGATAATTTACTCTTCAGTAACTCGGACAAGTCACAGAATTCATATTCTTCTACAGCGAACGCTATAGATTCTCTTAAACCTTTAAGCAGTTTCTCATCTGCAACATTGTCTAACACAGAACTGACAGCTTTTAAAGTCTTCTTGTTTACAAGTTCTTTGAACTCATCTGTCTTGGAAAGCTTAGAAACTATTGTATTTATCCTTGAAGATAATGCCTCTGCTGTAGTATATGCTACTCTATCCATAATAGCTTTGGATAATGCCGAGGCCCTATCAGGTTTATTAAGGTCTTCCAGAATTGTTCCTGCTAAAGCCTCCTCAAGAGTGATAGGTTTGTCCGTTTTCTGTGGTTTCGCCATTTGTTTTATTCTCCTTTGTTGTAATATTAGCTCATATCATCCGGATCTCTGAAATGTAGAAGAACCGGGAATATGGGTATGTTACTTTTCTCGTCCCTGTTCTGGAACTTTACTGTAGCTAGCTTACCTATATATTCTTCCTTGTTGTTCCAGATTTCAGCCTTCTGTTCATCTGTCATCTTGGGTGTAGCTTCAAAGGTAACGCTTGGATCACTATCCAGTTCCAATACCATGGCACCGAGTTTATCAGGATCCAGTTTCTCTGGAGTATATCCCACAACCTTAAACTCAGCGTCCATAAAAGCCTTCCATTTATATAGTCCCAATGATCTTTTACATTCATAGGGATAACCTTTAAGTCTTATAATCACTCCTTCGAATCCAAGGCCGGTATACTGTTTGAGATAGTGGTTGAACTTAGAGGCCTTGTCCCACTCCGTTGGAACTATTATTAGTCTGTAATTTGACCTTTCATCTCCAGCATTTAGCCGTCTATTAAGGTCTTCCATTACTTTAGCTCTGTCTTCTGACATTTCTGAACTCTCTATGTCAAACATATAGAACTGAAGCCGGCTCTTATACTCTTTGAACTTCTCAGGGGTATCTATTTCATCTCCCTTCTTATACTTAGTATCACCGGAAACTCTCCTCACAAGGGTCTGTATAGCATTAAAACTCATTCCGTGATGATACAGTTCACCATCTACAAACTTGTACGGATAAGAGCTTCGTACCAGGAGAGGCTGACATGCCTCAGCTACAGCTTCTCCTATCTCAGGAAGATGCGTGATCTCTTTCCTGCTGCTGGAGTACATCTTGCCAGTGTCTATGTCTATCTTACATCTGTTGCCATTCAGTTTCCACTGGTATCCTACTATATCCCATGTATCTATCTTCTTCATATGATCATGAAGATCGTTTGCCTTCATGGGCTTTGTAACGGTAAGATCTGATGTAGTTTCAATGGGAGAGCCTAGGTCACCGGACACTATCTCATATCCCTTCTCTACTTTCTTCCTTGCCTTTACGAGGGCTTCGGCCAGGCACTGTTGCTCTGGGGTAGTTTCATTTGACTTACCTACGTTCTTTCCTACGGTGTAGGTCTTTGAATCACTCTGCTGAGTTCCTCCAACCTTACCCCACTCATAAGTCACAACATTTCCATCTACAGTGGCTTTCCACTGTACGTCCCTGGAATTATCTTTCAAAAGTATACTCTTGCTCATTATAGCTCTCCTTTCCTTCTTTATATCCTCTCTCAAATCCGAGTTTATATCCTGCACGTTTACCAACGCTGAAGCTAATCACTACTATCCATCCGGATACCGAGGTGACTGCAAGTATTATAAACACAAGCACATCCACTAGTCTGTTTCCTTTCCACCCACTGGGAAGTACTTATCCATCTCACCGGAGGTACATAGTGCTCCATTATAGTGGGGGCATACCCCGTTCTTGTCACACACACACTCCGCATCTGCTTTGCATGAATCTCGGATCTCTCCTATCGTTCCAGAAGGTAGATTGTTAAATGCACCCCGTGCCCGTCCTATCCTATCGTTTATACAATCACTTACGTACTTTCCAATAGGGACAGGACATATCTCCATGGTGCAACACATTGCGACACACATCATTGCAAGTAGAACCATTACCGCTACAACAACAAAGCCAGTGTCTTCTTCATTATAGTGATTCATGCAAGTCCTCCTACTTTCCTGGGTCAACCCATATCATTGTTCCACACTTACAGAAGAATGCTCTCACTTTATCAGGAACTTCTTTAACTATATCCTCCTTACAGTGTGGGCACGTATATGATGCAGTGACCTTAAAAGTCACTTTAGCTGACATCTCTTTGGTTAGTTTGCTCATCTTGCCTATCCCTTACTATTATAACCGGTTTCCTTATGTTACTGACATTAATTGCCCCCTGCCGGTCTTTAATCTCTGGTATGAGCTCCTCTATAGTCCGCCATAGATTATGTTTGGCGGTATAGAAACCTTCTTTCTTAAACTCTATTATGTCTGATACAATGTCAAACAGATAATAGAATCTTTGTATAGAGTTCTCAGGAATAGGATACGATTTCTCTATTACCTTGGGTTCTTCCTTCTTCTCCCTTAACCATTTAAACATCATGATCCTCCTTTACTTTCCCACAGTGTCTGCATTTGTACCTCTTCCCTTTCTCAAGGGTCTTGAAGCCTTTCTTGCCACAGTGTTCGCAAACAGTCCTATTGTCTTTCTTAGCCATATTGGTTATCCTTCGCTTTAGTTTTATACTCCACTATACGTAGAACTCCTCTTGCTTCCAGCTTCCTCATAATATTAACGTATGTTCTTGACCGCTTCTTCTTCCCCATAGAGGATATATCATAGCCTCTTGACTCAGCTACATTGAAAAACACATCTTCTATAAATGATCTCAGGGATTGCTCGGCATGGTGTCTTTCAGTCCAGTATGATCGTCTTCCTACCTGAACCACATCGCCCCTGAACAGTATTACCCAACATGACCTTGTTTCATTCGTAAGTGTGGAATTCATTACAAACTCCATTACATGAGATAGAGACTCCAGTCGTATCTCTTCTGTAATATTTACATCAGTTAATGCTGGCATAATCATCTCCAAAGTGGGGTGGTATTGGCCGTGGCTGACTTTCCTTTCATTTAAAGTCTTGAACCCATTATTAACGGAGTTCAGAGGACTACCACGACCCAGAACGTGCCCATTGGCGTACTTGTAAGTGTCCTCGAACTTGCCCCTTTTATCCGATTCAGGGGGTGCTGGCGCACCGCTCCGCTTTCCAAATGGACCGGGTGTAGAGCTACGGATGCTACTTGCTTTCATATAACATCATGATCTGCTAGGTGATAACTGCACCCATCAGAATCTGTATGTATCATGTGCTTGCCGGAAGAAGCTCTCACACATCTGCGGTATCCCATGTGTCCTGTTTATACCATTGCGAGAGCTGGGAGTTGAACCCAACCATGAACCCCGTAATCAGAGAAGCCATCAAACTCTGACCAATTTACATGGTACGTGGGGTTATGAGCCCCACGGTACACCGGTACCATTACTCTCGTCCGCTCTCTCGAGCTAGTGTGATGTGAGTTGAATCTATTCGCTGACCTATCAAAAGATAGGCCAGCTCGCCATGTCAGGCAAACTTTACTATGTCGTTAGCGCCCAGGACTTTAGGCTGTCGTTGCCGAACATACTCACCGGGAGTTACTGGCATTTACCCGGCCCCTCTGTCCGTTAGTTCCTTACCGTCATACCATCCATCCAAATCGTTAGTGCCATCTAATCATTGGAGGTGGTATTAGTTGTAAGGAACACATACCTGACTGAGACATTCATGATCCCCAGCATTGAAGCTGCACGGCTAAACCGCGGAATCATTCTCCATAATTATAGGTTTGAATATAGAGCCATGGAGCATGCTATTGCCATTTACTACTGTTACACCCTTTCCCAGGGTTCCAAACAGTCCGTATGCTTTCCAATCGCATACCTTATCTGTTCCAGGCATATTACACCCGGTGTCGCACTCTACAGGGTTATTGCTTACCCCTCCACACATGGGGCACCTGAACCCGTGCTGTCGTATGATATCCCACTCTTCCTTAGAATTAACTAGGAGTACATTATCTCCATCTATTCTAGGTATGTCACCGTAGAATGATGTAATTGACCTACCAGATCCTCTTTCTTCTTCCCACTTTGTCAATACATCACCCGCCGGGATACCAAGTTTATACTCATAGTGCTTGGCCAAGTCTATAGCTCTCTTAAAAGTGTTGCACGGGAGACGATAACATACATCTCCTTTCTTATGGCAGCCCATAGGATTAAAGCACTTCTTGTCTCCATTACATATTCTCAGTGTAGCTGACTTTAAGGACTTGTACCCGCTGGACTTAACAATATCACTTATTGTTGACGGTAATGTCTTAACAGTACTATTATCATTGTTAGTAACCATATAGCTGCTCCTATAAGTATTGCGTTAGCTATTCCTTGTGCGCTTACACTATCATCTGGTCGTTTATGTTGCTCGTTATTCATCAATGGATAACCTCTCTAGATCTGATCTATCCTTACAGCTTACCTCAGAGTACTGCTCGAGAAGATTTACAAACGTCTTATCGTTAAGATATATAATTCGTACAGGTTTCCTCATAGCAAAACACATACCAAGGTCAAAGATAGTACCAGTTGATCTAGCATCCCACACAACGTGTACCTCATCGGCCCACTCTATCTTTCCCCTGTTATATTCACAAACCTGGATCTCATTGAATCCTTCATGGTTGTCGAATGCCGGCAATGATACTTCATGTCCTTCATCCTCCATATGTACCTTATGTAAAACCATCATGTCCTGATAGCACGTTGTGCCTATCACAGTTATCTTCATATTATCCTCTTTCTAAGTATCTAACATGCGCCAGGTGGGGACTCGAACCCCTGTTCCATTAAGAACCGATCATTAAAGATCTCAACTCTCCTCCCGGAGCGACTGTGCCCACAGTGTACCTGGCATGCGGGCCCAAAGATGTACCTTATCATCCGGGCCCTTTACTGTGCATCCAATTTGTGTCCTGTACAGTTTCCGTTTAATCCATAGTTTAATCTTATCCAGGGCAACCTACCAGCTGGTTCACGCCGCCATCAAAGGTACTGGATGTCAAGGACTTGTCATGCCTCATGCTCGCGAGCCGTGCTCCATCCGGAGCCTAACATTCGCAGTACCCATGGGGGCGGCGGAGAGAATCGAACTCTCGTTTCCCCGCTCTAGTATATGGACCTCGATTACAGAACAGATGCATTACTAAGCTTAGGGTAATAGTCTTAGTCTGAAAGGAGCTCGTCTACCAGTTCCGACATTCCCTCGCATTTTGTGCTGTTTGTAACTTTGAGGTTACAAATTGAGGGAAGGAGGACTTGAACTCTCCATGCTCTTATGAGCGCTCCTTCTATAAAGCTTAACCTGAAGCTTAGTCTGTACCCTATATAACACCTACCCGAAGATATACTTCAGGATAGCGTCCCCTGTTTCTACTTTGGCGACCTCCTCGGAATTTGCCGCTTCCCTGGCCACCTTTACTGCCTTGTCCAATTTCTCTATCCTCTCGAGAATGGCCTTTCTGTCATCCTTACTGATAGCCCCAGAGAATCGAACGCTAGTCCATGTACCTATTGGGGCGTCTTCCGTATATACTTCAACCTGTGCTGGGTGCTTATCAGTGGCTTCAGCCTTGATATGATTCCTCGGGACCTTCTTAGTACGGATTGAGCTTTTCTCTTTGGATTTGTAAAGACCCGACGCCTTATCATGCTCCCATATTTCCATTGGATCCAGAACCGGGAGTTTGTCAACCAAAGTTCTTATATCCTTGAGCTGTTTTTCCAGGAATATAAGCGTCGTTACTGGTACGTCTTTGGCAATTGTCATGGAATTATCTTCGTCGATATCTATGGTGATATCGGCTCTGGCCATCGTATTTCCAGAGTCCTGGGTAGCTACCATGTTTATCATAGCCTCCAGGTCTACGCGAACGTCTGCGAGAACTTCTGGCACATTTTCCTGTACAAGTTTGTCCTCATCAGGAAGTTTGTTTGCCCCAGTAGGATCATCTTCCAGGGGAGAATACCTTCTTGTCATACCCTCGAACAGATCAGTTCTCTGCAGCTTATGGTATGCCTTAGTTATGGCTGCCTCCCTTTTAGACTTCTCACCACTTACAATTGCTATTACTTGATTCAGTTTCATACTACGTTCCTCCTATAAATCAACTCTTTTGAATTCTATGATTCCTTTTGCTTCCATATAAGCCATTGTCTCCTCGTACTCTGCGTGGTCCATTGTTCTATCGGATGTTCCACTCCACATAAGGTCACTTTTTACCTTGTCTGTCAAGGCAGCTCTAGCATAAGCTCTCGTATTCCATACTCGCTTCCCGTTCCAAAGAGCTACTCTATTACCTTCCACGAATATACCCCAACTTTCTGCCTCTGCCTCCGCTCCGATCACAATGGTTTCTGCTCGTATAACAGCAAGAGCCCTTTCACTGTTACCCCTGTGACGGAGCTCGTCCATGACATTTACACCGTCTGATGCTACCATTTTCTCTATTAGCTTGTCTCTCTTGGGTACCCTCGCCTTTGCCATGACTTTTATCCCTCAGTTACATCAACTGCTAATCCCTTTCCGTATCCACTCTCCCACTGAGAATATCCACCACCCTGGGTTATAATCCATACCAGTGGTTTGTCCGGATCGGTTTTTGGCCACCCACAGGGGTATCCGTCAGTTACACATACATAGAGATCATAATCATGTTGCTTGAACACGTCGTGGGAGAAGAATTCACTAAAGTCTGTCCCACCACATCTGTTTCTTTTCACTTCTTCAAGATCAGATTCGTGCTGTAGTTCTTCTACTTCCTCTGTGGGTTCAGTATCCCAGTGCACTAGATATAGCTTGTCATTGTTCTCCCTTAGCACTACTTTCTTGGCTAGGGCAAATGCTTGATTAACCTCATCGTCACTCATGGATCCGGATTCATCCACTACCATCATCGCGCTGAACCCACGAATTCTCTTCTTACCGGGGATCATCTTTGTCCGGCGGTTCATCCTGCCATAACAGCGGGTGTATCCCTTGTTTATTGAACGCTCGCCAACAAGAAGCTGTTCCAATAGGGCCCAACCTTTTAAGAACTCATCATCAAGTTCATCAAGGAATCCCTGAATAGCTCTTTGCATCTCGTAAGGTGCTGATCCAGCTGCCCTATGTGTAGAACGGACTATTTCGGCAATGTCCCGCATATACTCCCGCTTGCCTTCCTGGGTCACTTTCGGGATGACTACGACTCCATTTCCATCCCCAATACTACTCGAACCGTTGCCTTGCTGTATAACTGTTACATTACCTTGATCGTCTACTTCTATTATAGTAGGTATATTATTCCCATTAAATCCAATATTCTTTAGTATCTTCTTCTCTTCATTGGGATTGGCTCTCATATGCCTCACTATGGACTCGAATGTAGGAAAATCATCATAGTCTATTCCAGCCTTGCTATATGTCAGCATGTTATTAGAGAGCTTCTTATACCCTTCCATATCCTGCAAAGCATAGTTTACTGGAAGATCAGCCATTGGTGCATATTTAGTGAAGAACTCTTTTGTACCTATACCAAACTCTGCCATCATATCGAAACCTCTGGTAAAGTGGTAGTTAAGAACATGCATAAGTTCATGGCTTAATGCATAATCTATCTCATAGTTCTCAGCGTTAGCTATGAATTCTGCACTATATATCAACCTGATACCATTCTCAGTCATTGTCACTGCAGCCAGTCCGCCCTGGATATTTGCCGGGACTTTCTGTATAGATGAAAAGAATATAGGGATAAATTCATCACGTACTATACCATCTATAATATACGCTTGGAATCTCTCCCGGGCCTTCTCCCTTATAGCTTTCCGATCTAACTGCTCTCCGCTGTCGCCGTGTCTTCCTTGTTTTCCACTTGGTTCTCCAGTTCCACTGACAGGCATTTCAGTACCTCCTCAAACAGGTCTGCATTCTTCTTCTCTTTGAACTTCTCATTGAGCTTGTCTTCCATCTTGCTTAACTGCAGCCTTGTTACTTCCTTTAACAGGCCTACGGCCGAGTCAAGGTCTGTTTTCCTCAGTAGCTTTATGTACTCAATCGTGTTTCCAGCTACTGCTTCCCACACATCTTCCATTTTGCCTTTCATACCGTTGACCATGTCTGCCATGTATGCCCCGGGATCCTGCATTCCACGTATCATTTCCTGCTGTATACGATAGAGATGAACTGATTTCTCTTTAGAGTTTATCATCTTCTCTAGCTTCTTGAACGCTTTCTTGTCCCCCGCCAGTATCTGGATACCCGATATTTCGAATACATCCTTTATATATTTGGCGAAAAGATCGGCATCATCTATTCTCAGGCAAGCATGGGCTACAGCTTTCAGTTCAAACGGTATGTTATTTGGATCTATTGCTGGGAACATGTTATTCAGCATATCACTGAAATGAGCAAGCCTTCTTCCTTTGTTGTTATTGAATACAAACGGGTGGTCTGAAACAAAGTCAACAAGGGAAGCATTTACACCATGTGCTTTTGCCCATGTGATCCATTCACTTGGAACAGCTTCTATCTTGTATATTGCAGTTCTGTCCTGGCTAGCTTTACCTATTTTGCTCAGCATGTAATCGTTCACTTGTGGTGGATTCATGCTAGCTATAAGCATTGCTCCATCTGATAGGAACTGATCATCAAGCCTTCTGTCATAGAATAGCATGTATATCATTTCCTGTACTTCTTTCGATGCCTGGGCAAACTCATCGAGATGTATGATTCCTTTCCAGTTTGGGTCAAACGCCTTCTGTAAATACTGGAGCTGTACAAAGTTATATGTAGGCTCCTTCTTGTAATATTCATACAGCAAGTTCTTTATCCCCGCCATATCATCACTGTATCCGTTCCCTTCCAGTTTCCTTACAAGGGCCGGAAATCCTCTAAGGTCTTCTGGCTGGATACCCTTGCAGGGGAACCATAGGTACTCTATCCCTAACTCCTCAGCACACTGTTCCTGAAGATGGTTCTTACCTATTCCTGACTCCCCTATGAGCCAGTTAGCCCACTTCCTTGTTGGTTCATGTACATACTGCATCTTCAGAATGTTCTTCATCTGATTTACGGATACTGCAGTTGCATGGTACCATACGGCATCAATCCTTGATAGCCTGCTAAACTCGCCGTCTCTCTTAGCTTTGGTCTCACTTCGTGACATTAGCCTTCCTCCGTTTCTTTGGTGTTAATTGTTTTATTCTTTCTATTTCTGATTCAGTGACTCCTTTGCCTATAACACTAACTTTATTCCTTGCGTTCCAGAGCGAAGCTGCCACTTCCGATACATTTGCTACTGACCCCAAGGAAACAGTTATGTCCTGGTTCTTTAACAAATCTAGTGGATTCTCTATCAGATTCTTATCTACATATCCCTTTGTGTTTCCAGAACTAAACATGAGAGCCTTGGTCACGACTACCCCTGTACGTATCATATCATGTGAGTCGCCTACGGAATACATAGGGAGGTGAATGTTGTTCATTCCACATGGTATAAGAATTATGTCATCGTTCTTTGATAACTTTCCAGAATATTCTAGTACACACTCAAGGTCCCCTTCTCCTATATTATCTTTGTCGGCCACAAGAGTGTACAGGGGTTTCTCCTCTGGTATTCTTGATACTAGTTCTATAAACGAAGGATCACTCTTTTTGGATACCAAGAAAGTTCTCCTATACCCTCCCCTAACATAGGGGGAGCTCGCTGCTCTGCTCCAGCTATACACATAAAGTTTCATGTACACCATTTCTACTTGCCTCCTGCTGTTTTTGCTAATGCTTCCTGTTCCGCTTTTACATTCAACATCAGTTGTATTTCATCTCTTAACATCTTGATTGCATGCATCCATGTAGAATACTTCTTGTATTTGTCAGGAGAGATTTGGTATATATGAGCCAACTGCCCAAATATCCTATCAGACCTCCGGTGAAGGGTGTTCCTATCGTTTCGTAGTTGTTTGGTGGCCTTTGTCCCACATTCTATATCAGAATACAGTTGTTGCATATCATAATACAGATGGTTCAGTGCTGACCTCAGGAACTTTTCTTTACCCTTTGGTACATTCAACTTTGTATTTGTTACCATGCCCAGTATCCTATGTTGTCTCCATCTGGCACTATACCTCGTTTTATCGTTGTTGACCTTGAAGCCCTTATGCCCGGCTACCTCAAAGTCATTTATACAGTCAGTTACCTTCTGTTGGAAATCTCTATCTATATGAGTTGCCGCGGAGAAGAACATGTTGTCTGAATACCTAGTATATGTTATATTCTTTCTGGAACACATTCTAGAGAACTTATCGTCCAGTGGTAACAAAACACTGTTAGATATATTCGATGCTGGTATAGTTCCTATAGGTAAAACAGGCACGGACTTGTTTACTCCCCTGGGGTCACTGCGGGTAGTAAGCACTGCTATGGCTCTGCAAAGATGAGATAGCTGAGAATCATCTGGAGCTGCCAACTTCTTTCCGCGTCTGATCAGCATCATCTTGGCCTTTATTGAAGCCTTTACAGAAGTTATACTAGCAGGATGTTTGCTCAGTATTTCCTTAAAGTAATTGTAGTATAACTCGTATATCATCTCTCGTGTTATGGAATAGAAGAAGTCAGATATGTCCAACTTATAAAGGGCAAATGCCCCTACGTGGGGAGCAGCACAATCTGAACACTTCAGTCCTTTCTTATACGAATAGACCTTTCCATGACTTGGAAGAGGAAACATTCCTGTTAACGAGGACTGTATATGTATGAGCTCAGCACTTGACACCTTGCATAAGTGACGGGCTTTAGTTTTCCCGTTCACTTTCTTCTTTCTCTTCCATGTCTTATATTTAGAATCCATATAGTCAAAGGGAGGATATCCTTTCGCGGTCGCTTTCCATACATCAGGAAAGTACTCATTTATATTATTCCACAAGTGAGCCCACTTCTCTAGGAAAAGCTTAGGATACTTCTTATGCTCAAGCATTACGATACTCGCGTTGTCTTTATGAGTTTGAGCCATTGTTACCCTCCATATATCTCTCTATCATGTCATTCTTCACTACTGTTTCTGTATAGTTCTTCATTCCTCTGGCACCTATAGATGAGTCATATGACTTAACTATATCTGGAATATATCTCTTTGCAGATGAAGGATCCTTCTCTATTCCTACTGCATATAGCCTTCCCTCCAACTCGTTGAGTAGCAGAGCAGCTATTTCCTTAAGGTGTTTCTTCCTGAGTTCAGAGAATTTCGAAATTACCTGTATTCTGTTCAGTATCTCTTGCTTGAATACTTTCGTGTTCTCTACTTCCTCTCTATTGGATACCCTAGTACCTTTCTGCTTTCTTCCTGACGAGAAGCCTATGGTCCCTCCCCCTTGCTTGTTCCAGGTTATGTTGGATGTCATTATTATCAACATACCCCTCGCGTCATGACGTCTTCCCTTAGTATCCGCCAACATACCTGTACCTAGAAGTTCCATTATATGTTCCATGACGGTCTCGTGTGCCTTTTCTATTTCGTCCAGCAACAAGACTCCTCTAGGTGTACTGTCTATGAAATCCATTATCTTAGGGGTATCACCATAGCCTATGTATCCTGGGGGCGCCCCTGTTATTCTACTCACACTGTGCTTCTCAGAATAAGTATTCATATCTTCTTTGTGAAATGCGCCATCAAACATAACATCAGCTATCACACGGCCAAGCTCCGTCTTACCGACTCCGCTTGGGCCATAGAATAGAAACACACCGGATGGTCTTTCTATGTCGGTGAGGCCAGCAGCAATGGACGTTAAGGTAGGAAGGATCTCAGAAAGGACCTCGTCCTGTCCTATTATCCTCCTCTTTATGCTATTCTCAATATCAGAAGATATTACGTTTAGTGATGAGCGAATACCTATCTTAGGACCTATAGTTATATGCACGGCTTCCTCAATTTCCTTCTGGGAGAAATCTATATCATCAACATTAGTATGCTCAACCCCAAGACGATAATCATTCTGTATCTTAGGGAATAGAAGCATCCTCATTATATCTATCCCATTGGAAAGCTGCGAGCCTATTCCATATGCGTTCATTAGTGAGAATATTCTTCGCCCAGTTGGCTCAGTTATCGCATAGCCCTTTGTTACCATGCTGCAAAGAATCTCTATCATCTCGTCATCCGAATACTCAGGCATGTCAAACACCTTAGCGTCACAAGCAGGTATTAGGTTTGAAAACCTGCTACTGTTCCTGCATATAAATAGCATGCAGAACTTTCTGTTCCTGAAGAACTTTATGAACTCAAACTCAGAGGCAGTGTTCATTCCCTCAAGGTCTGCATCATCAAGATAAACTAGACCATTAGAGGAAAGGCTGATAGGGGTAGCGGCAGAAGACATAGTTCTATAATCAAAAACTACTACCCCTGCTTCTTCGAGACTCTCCCTGAGTTTCATAACTAGGGTAGTCTTACCAGTCATGCCTTCTCCTCTCAGTACCATGAACTGGCGACCACCTGAAAGAATTGTAGATGTAATGATCTTTACCAGTTTGTCATGAAGCTCGTTTACCTTTTGCCCAACAAGCTGAAGAGCAACCGGCTGTGGTATCTCCTCAGAATCAGAGTTACCGAGTACATCAGAGTCATCATCAGTATCTTGCCCACTACAGGCATTGCTGTTGACGCTACTCTCTGCACCCTGAGAGTTGCCACAGGCAGTGAAGAGAAATTGCCATTCATCATTACAACCTCCATTCTCATTTAATAGTGCGTCTATTTTCTGCTTAAGCTGAACATCATCCATGCTAGACGCCCACTTCTTCAGTCTTATTCCTTTAGAGCCAAGGGAGCGTGCCACAAGATCTATAAACATCCTGGGCTGCTCCCTCACTTCTAAAGCCTTCCGGAAGTGAGCAGTATATAAGTACTTCCTCGCCTTCTGGTCCATCCGGTCCTCCTCTAAAGAACTATGTCGTCATTGGAACCCGAACCACCATAACTCCCCTGTTGAGACGAGGAATTCTTCTTCTTAGGAAGATACTTAGCTTCCGAAGGAGATATGATAACGAGCCTGTCGTCATCGGTGCTATTCTCTCTCCTTTTCTTAGGCACAACTACCTTCAAGGTAACTACATTTGTTCCTAGTTCCCTCTTGACAGCGTCAAGATCGAAAGTCTTGGACCATATGTACTTGTTTCCCGTACTCTTTGATGCGTACACCTTTGCGTCTACAAAGGCTACAGGACCATCATCTCTTTGTTGATTTCCAGCCATGTGCTGAACCTCCTTTATTATTAACATATAGGATCAAACTCTTGGAAAAGGTGGGGACGATGCCCCCATCCTTTATACTCTCAATATCTGCTAATACTCAGAGTGTGTTGCTATTTTCCAGAGAGTATTTCCTGCAATCTCTTGACCTTCTCGGTCATTACCTTATCATGGTCTACCCAATAATAGGGAGAATTATCTACGTTACCCATCAGATAATCCATCATGGCTTCCCATATTCCAGATCCTAAGCTAGTATTTGAACATACCCTATTTGCTATGTTCGTAACACATATATTTCTAGCACTACGCTGCGTTACTGCCAATACGGGATACTTGGCTTCAAGCATTCTTGTTCTCCCGCCATAGTTCTTTTGCTCCCTAGTGAACATTACGAGCTCATCTATGCACTCTTCATCAGAGAACCCCAGTTCCTTCAGAGCAGCGAGTATATCATCTTCATTTCCAGATGCCACACCATCCACTACTCTCAAAGCCGGTTGTCTTATTCCTGCCTTAGCGTCTAGAGTATTCTGAGCCAGCACATGATAGAGTTCCATAGCAGAATTCACCAGGTGCTTCTGCTCTGGTTGCCTAGTGAATATGAACGATAGACCCAGTGCACCGGTTCTGGCAGTACCATCTTTGATTATCTCAAATGCTCTAGCTGCTTTCATGCACTCGTCAAACCTTTCCTCAGCGCTCATCCCATTGTACAACTTAGCTAACAGATCTGGGTTCTTTACCACATCACTTTCATGAGGACATCCAAATGTAGAGGCCCATCCGACTCTCTTCCGCAGCTCACGATGAGCATGTTCAGCAGCAACACCATCTATTACTTTGGACGAAACTACAGCACTCTTTACATCTGGCACCAGTTTTGCCAAATCCCTATATGACTCATGATCTGTCGGGAACATCACGAACAACGCATCACCATCGAGGTCACCATCCATTCCACCTATTACTAGTGGAGATACACCTATAGTACTGTTATCCCATAACACAAATGGAACAGCAATAACGTTGTTTGTCCTATGAACTGGATCTCTCTTCAACAGACAATACATCTTGCCCCTGCCATTATACACAGCGCCCATACTCGGGTGCTCTTTCCTTAACCTATTGAATTCTCTTCTAGGTATGGCAATAGTGAGCTCGTCCTCATGTTCCTGTACCATTCTGGATGATGCTACCGCTCTTATCGTAGTCGGGAACACTGGCAGCAAGGCGTCGCGAATCATGCCTCCTTTCCCAGTAAGCATTCCTGCCATGATATTCTTATACCTCGCAATCTGATAATTCACATCAGCATCATATCCTCTAGACCTTGAATGCTGTTCAGAGAATACACGGTTAGCATAAACAGCTATTCTACTGAACGTAGCACAGCCTTTTCCAAGGTCCTGTATAGCATTGTGGGGTGGAACAATGACCTTATCCTTTCCCACCTTTATATAACCATACATGGTAGATATCCTTGGGTCACATGCCGTATCCTGTAGGTCCATTTCGAGCAAAGACTCATAACTAAGGGGATTTCCGATTGATTCCCTGTCCAAACGGGCCTTGATCTCGAAGCAACCAGCACCTTCAGGTATGTTTCCTGATAGTGCATGCAACATAGGTATAATACTATTGTTCAGATATGTCTTGGCGCCGGATTTCTCTATTATCTGGTTCACCAGTACAGTAGCGCCTCTGGATATCATAGTCACTATATCAATTCCCAGCCTAGCATTCTTACTGGTTCTCCTGAAATCATCTACCTCAACTGTCGCTCTTCCGCATAACGCATCCTTTGCATTGTTATCTAGACGGTACATTGTCCTCATACTTATCGGGACGTCCTCATAGGTAGATCCACCGTACTGTACTGTTCCAGTATATTCTATGTCGTACTCTTCCATAGTAGCATCCACATCCTTCATGGATAGTTCCTCCAGGGAATCAACCATCACTGACTCTTTGTTCCCTGACACCATAGAGTTGTAATACCCTATAAGGGCCAATTTGTCCTCTATCTCAGCACCTAGGGCCAGCCTTTTCATAACGTACGGAGTAGCTATGTAGTGAGCTCTAACCTTGTTTCCGTTGCTGTCCTCCCATGTTGGCATCTTTTCATCAGGTAATATCGCACTGATAGTAGATTTGTTCCCGTGAGCATCAGCAACTTTGTCACCGACAACTAGAGGGTAATACACTAGGGAAGTAAACCTATGGGTAAGCCTTTCTTCTGGTATATCGTCAGCTGGAGTAAACAACTCATACTTAATAACTATCCCAAGGGATTTCACCTTCGTTCTTATTTCCTTGGTAACTAATTCACCGGTCATATCCTTGTATTGTATGGCAGCTAGAAGATCACCTCTGCGTATGATGTTCATAGCAGTAGCGCGATTATCATAATCTCTTTCCTTTGGCCACATGGCCTGCAGCATTTCTCTAGCTTCCGTTACACCTATACCTTCGGCAGGCTTCTTTACATTCCACACAGTAACAGGCTTATGAACACTTATACGGTCCACGCACGTCTTGAACGCAGCCATCTTCCTGGCGAACGTTTCAGAGACGACTATACCATCTTCATGATTCAGAGGATGTGTCATTCTCACACCTGGAATACTTACTGAATCTATTTCAGCTCTCACATCAGTTACAGCAAACGGAAGATCAGGTTCTTCTATCCTGAGAGCCCTGCTTATTCCTCTGGACACTATAGTTCTTCTTGGATCGTCAGCCATTATTCCTACCACCGATCTTCTCCATGTAGCATATGGGAATACAGAATCATATCCCTTCACCAGCCGGCAGTCTACAATACTATACCCATCTCTTATCCTGGCTGTTCTTATAGGCTTGGACTGGCTACCACTACAGAAGTCTATAGGACCTCCTGACTTTATTGGAATATCCTTAATCAGTGGATGAATAACTACCGAGCCTATCTTATCTGCTATTCTGGAGGGGCCTACTTCTATTTCGTCTTCATCCAGATCGTTCAAATGTTCACTGCCTATAGGATCGCTTTCATCATCCTCATCTCTACAGTATCCTACAAAGGCCCTTAGTAGAGTATGCATAGATCTTATACTTCCACTTATTCCTAGGAAGCCACCTCTCTGAGATCTTTCTATGTCATCTCCTATCTTGGAGTTGAATAGTTCCAACAGTGCCATATCTATAGAGATGATGTTCCAGTTGTGAATATCAGACACATCGGCTATCTCATCTGGATATAACTCCTCTATAAGTGGAGTAACCTGTCTGAATCTCATGGTTTCCACTTCTGGGAAGAAGTCATTCAGTGATGATGCTGATTTACTAAGACCTATTGCCCTATTGACATATAGAACATTACCATTAAGCTGAAACACAGCCGGCGGTATCAACATATTTACACGGTACCATAATGACTTGTTCTTGCTCAATAAACCGTTCTCCATTACCATAGGAAGATACAGGTTCCCAGTATATTCTTCACCGGACTCGGAACGAAATCCAACCCTTACCAGATGGGCTATATCAATCCCATCCTTATCCTTTGGGTGATCCTCTGCGTATTCAAACATCACCTCATAGGATATCCCATTTACTTTACGGTTTCGGCACAAATACTTCTGTAATACGTCAGGCTTTATCAACCTCTCCATATTTTATACCTCCATATACATGTTATAATCTCGGAGATGTTCGCGCTCCGATTGTTGTTCGTTTGTATGGAAAAGTCTTCGTGTCCGTATTTTGATTTAAGCGGCTAGGTCAGCTCTTATGGTTTCTACTAATTTATGTAGAACCTGCTTATACGCTTCTTCTTTAAATATTGCTCTCTTTATTGCAGACGGGTGCTGTATGGCAGCTACCTTTATAGGTTTCAGATGAGCGGGTGATACTATTTCTCCCTCAGCCCTGGTGATCTTTGATTTGCCCAGGACAAACTTCGGGTTAAGGCGGGAGTATGCTATCCTCCCTGCAGCTATTATCCACTTTGGTTTCACGTTTGTTATTTGCCAATTTAGCCACGATGCGCACGCGTCCATCTGTTCAGTTGTGGGATCCGCGTTCCTTGGTGGTTTGCATAGTACAACATTCGTTATATAGTACTCGTTCAAGAACAGTCCTTCCTCTTCCAGTAACTCTACAAGATACGTTCCTGTTGGCCCTACCATAGGTTTCGCCAACCTGTCTTCTTCTTCACCTGGTGCTTCAGCTACTACCATTATATTAGACCTGGGATTGCCCCGGTATATAACTATGTTTCTTCTACTCATACATAGATTGCATCTCTCGCAACCTATTATTAAGTTCTCTACTCCAGACTTGTAATTTTCCCCCTCATACATTTCAATCCCTCTCGCTCTATTTCTGTTTCTTTCCGGTAATGTCCTCCATGGTTACCTTTCTGCCTAATATCCTCTCTGCATTAGCCATAGCCTCATCCACAGTTCTTGACATCCGTGTTTTCGGCAGGCTAGTGCTTATTTTCTTTGTCTTACTCTTTCTCTTGGCTTTAGGTGGATCATCTAAACCGAATGCGGATCTTTTGAACCTAACTTCCCCTCGGAGGGATTTACCATTTTCAATACAGTGGGTATACACTCTCTTCATAAGTCCCATATATCCCTCCGTGTGCTTTCTCAGCCGTAACGGCCGATATGGTACGGGCGGCTCCTACCATTTCTATCAATAATGGACGTGCCTCGCCTGTATGTTTCTTCCAGATATGTTACTGGGCTATTTCAAAGTGTGGTAGATCAACAAAAGTTTGATCCATTACTTCGGTATCTCTATCCCAATCAGCTCCAGATCTTATCTTGATCCCCATCTGTTCAGCAATACCAAGCACATACCCGGCGAAGAAATACATTCTATTAGTATCTTTCCAGCGGATATGAGCAGGAGTACTATAATATGGTACTACGTCAACAGCTAGAGATGGAAGAAAGTTATGCTTACTGGGTTTATTGTGCCCATCTTTGTTAGTTACTACAAGCAATGGGTTTTCTACAACCCATACACCTGATTCTGTTAGAACCCTCCCTCTCTTGAAGAGCTCCATCTGTTCATCTGCAGTTCTATGACCGTACAGTATCTTACAATCAAACCCCTTTATGACTTCATAGAACAGTCTTTGGAGATCTTCATGGCAGCTGTCTAGTCTTTCCCTGGATGTTCTCGAGTACACTGGCATCATCTTTTTCCTTCATTAGTGTCCAACCCTTTGGTGGACAATGATTTATGATGTCATTATACTCTATAAATACTTTGCAGTCAAGCATAATAAGACTGCTAAGACTGAAGTTTGTCATTATACACATGTGATCATATTCGCATTCTCTATAACCATATAGTACTATATCTGGTTCCCCCTTGTCTACAACGAGCTCACTTATGGTCCCGAAGGCATACCATTTACATCGTGGAGATATTCCAGGTGGGCTATCAATGAACAACAAGCAAACGTGCAGATTTCCTTCTGGATCCCTAACAACTGGATGGGAGTGAAAAGGGTTCTCGCGGGTCCTCTTGCCTAGTTTGCAAGCTAGGTCTATCAGGTCGTATTCCATTGCTTTCCTTCCCTCCCATTACTACCTCAACTATCATTTGCGTCATCTGAGGTAATGACATACCAGGAGCGTTCTCAGCTATCATATGCATGATAGCCGGAGCTTTCTCCCTATTCTGTAACATCATCTCTACTTTATCTCTCAAGTTCTTATCATTTATCATAGTCTACTTCCTACAGGTATCCTGTATAAGAGCATCTTATTAATAAGCTATGGTCTTCGTTTTCTTCATACTTCGTTGACATTCTGTTAACGAAGTCGCAGTTTACAAGTTTGCGAGCTTATTAATGAAGTCATATGCTGCCCGTACCGGGCAGTAATAACATACCTGTTTATCTCCTACCATAATCGTCCTGAAGACGTTCTATGTCGTCCTCTTCTAGTCTTTCTCCTGTTTGTAATTCTAATATCTCCAGAGGTTCTATACTGGAACACTGGACTCGATGGAGTGTTCCGGCAGGTATAACTGCCTGACTTCCTGGTTTTATAGATCTAAGATAGTTACCGGTTGTGAGCACTCCTGTACCTGACAATATATGCCAGTACTCGTCCCTGTACTTATGCTTCTGCAGACTCAGTCTGTGTTCAGGGGTAACATGGATGAGTTTTATCTTATACTTTCCGTTGCTATCTTCCTGGAGTGTCTTAAAATACCCCCAGGGTCTGTGCTCCTTCTTGGCACTTCTGTTTAAAATATCCTTTAAGGCCTTCATCTCCTCCTCCGTTGCATATTTGTCTGGGTGTGGACTCGAACCACTGGGGATCTTTTCAGAGCTTCTCGGGTTGGGTGATTTCTCGTTCCCTCACCTCCCACAGCTGCCGACTTTAAGCATTCATCGTGGACTCCAACGCACCTCTTCTTGGACCGATTCCATCCCCCTTAAACCAGCGTTCCAGCTGGATGGATGGGGCCTGTTAATTCAGGCTCAACGCGTCGTCACGTCTTAACCCCCTCACGTAGCCTACCGGCAACCCAGCCGGACTGCCCAGACTATACTATCCAGTTACTGTAATCATCTCCCCGTCTATCTTGACCTTAACGGGATATCCAAACTTCTTGGCGGTTCTCTTAGCTCTATTGAGTTTGTTTGTCTCCCACCTACGAGACTGATTGTACCTCATTTGAGCCGAGCTTCTTTTCTTACGACCATGTTTCCTGGTCTTATTACCACGCTTTGTACCACCTGATTCTGCCATTGTAAATCTCCTCTAATGTATTTGCGTCACATTTTCATCGTTTAACTGGCCTCCTTTTGTTACAAATATTATAGGTGGTTCATTATTTAGTTTTCAGACGCTTGATTCCAGATTGATACTTCTCTGGATAATGGTCAAGCGGATTTCCTGTCCACCAGAGAACCGGATGGAGAGGATATTCATACCACGACATAGATCCTATTTCTATCTCCTTATCCACGTGCCAGAATCCGAACCAAGCTGGTGGGACTTTACATACAGAATCCATATCATTCACAATTCTATATGACTTGAAAACATGCTTAGCAAAACCCTTTGCAAAGGCATGGTTTCCTACCCTGGGGGCCCCCAGAGACACACAATAGACCAGGGCACCTTCAAAGTGTTTGGCCAACTGTACTGACGTTCTGGTAGCCAAGGCTCCTCCAAGACTATGGCCTGTTACTAGTATCTTTCTGAAGCCAATATACTTCTTCTCTAATAGCTCCTTCAATATAATTGGCCATGCTTCTTGAAACTGGCGCTCAAACCCCTCATGTACTAGAGCCTTGCTTCCCAGGTCTATACTCTTTGGTTTGACCTTCTTGAAATCAAGGTTGTCTCTCCAGTCGCCCTTTCCATCTGACCCCTCGAACGCTATTACGAGGAAATCATTCCACAGTCCTATGTCAAATTCCACATTCCCAGTGTCAAATGACTTGTGCTCCTTGTAGATACGGTAGTCTACTTTTCCATGGTCCCCCTGGTAAGTATTGATACACGCTTGAGCACAAAACTCAAGGATCTTCTTAGTGTTTTTGCTTATAGCCATGGGCTCACTCCAGACATTAATCTGGATATATTATAGCCCATATCAGTAGGATAAGACTACACAATGTGTGTAGTTATCCCACAGCCTACCTGTTCTTGACGTTTGTGGGGTAACTCTTGGATTCTATTACTCTCCTCAACATGTTTACCAGTGCTCCCTCAGGTAATCTATCCCCTGTCAAGTACCGCACTATCACTTCGCCGTTGCCATTGTTCTTTGAAAATAGGTACTTTCCCTTCTTGGTTTCTATGCATTCATTGTTGATAACCAACTCCAGCATAAAGTCCTCGAACATAGTTCTGGGTATTCCCGCTGAAAGATCTGAAACACTTACGCCAAGGGAATCGGCAATATGTGATAGGTCCTCCAAGTGAATATCAATGTTCCCTTCCTCGATATTCTCTATGATAAGGCCACCAACATTGGATAGTGTTGCTAATTCGGATATTTCCATTCCGAGTCTGGTTCTACATCTTGTGAGGTTTGATCCGAGAGTATTTCTTGCTCTCTTCTCGTTCATATTTATCTCTCTTTGTAATGGTTCTCTGTGGAGATGGTGGGAGTCGAACCCACGTCCTTAAATATAGCTAAGCAACGTCTACATGCTTTTTACCCTACTAGTATTTCCAAACCACCAGTAGGGTATAGTGGTTTGGGGGTCTCCCTGGAATTCCCATAAACTCTCCGGGAGGATAGAGCAGATGGTATCCCTTGAGTATGACACCAGGGAAGGAAGCAAGGGAAACTAGCCTAGCTGGCGACGGCTGCTCTTACGCAGCCATGGCTAAAGGTTCTATGTCGTCCTTTAATTGTTTGTGGCAGATTACGGGCCTACCACAGCCCGGCATGCAATCACTTGACTATTACTCAAGTCGAAACCTTTTCATCCCCTTTGGTGAGGGAAGGATTTGAACCTTCGTAGCCGGTCGACAACAGATTTACAGTCTGCCCCCTTTAACCACTCGGGAACCTCACCGATTTAGTATTGCAAAATGCTCCGATAGCAGCTGGTAGTGATGGAATACCTATGTGAGAGGAATCACTGTGCTCCAGATTGATCCATCCTATTACAGGACCCTGCCTTTATACTTCATCCCCTTGAAGCTTTATTAGACCCAGGGTTTACCGTCATTGGGTTTGACTTATTCTTGATCTCTTGATGCTTGAGCCTTGAAAGTCACCAGACTACGGGATTCAAAGTCCCATATCTTCTAATTTGCATTCAGAAGGATTAGTGTTTACCCACACCCATACAAGGGTCACATACTTTTCCTAGTTTTCACTAAAGAAGCATTAAATGTATTCTTTTACCTCCTGCAAGGCCTCCATTAATTCATCATAGAGACCAGCTGGTATAGCTATTCCCTTAGAAGTTGGACGCAGCCCATCTTCATCAGGGGGCTTGAACCATGTCCTTATATTTATTAGATCATGTCCTTCAAAATGATCTACGGCAACTCTAACAACATCTGTTCCGTTGCCCTTCTCTATGTCCTTATAGAACTTTGTACTGGACATTAGGTACCTCCATATTATATAGATAAGAGTAGCAAAACGCTACTCCAGAAGATCTCTAGTAGCGTTTATTACCTCGAGTCTGGACTCTATGTTATCATAGAGATCCTGCCACTTTGAGAGGCCTTCCAGTTTGTCCTCTTCCCTGTAGAGCCGCACGACAGATACAACTTGTCCTGACTCGGAAGCCATCTTCCTTACCATGAGCTTCTTGTCTGCTGCATGGGTAGTTAGGGCATTGTATGTGTCCAGCATTATTGGGGACAGCTTCCTCTTTATAGCCAAGGCATCAGCGAGAGTGTATTGTTCTCCGCGGATTTCTACTGTGACTTCCAAGTTAGTACGGTCTATCCTTCTCTTGAGCTCCAGATACTCCTTGAGAAGATCGTTGTTGCTCTGTATGAGCTGGCTCACTTTCTTTCTCTGTGTTTCCTCGTCCCCAAATACCGGACGCTCTACGTTGAGAATGGATGAGTACTCTGATATCTGTTCTATGTTCTTGTTCATCCTCTTCTCGATAATTCTAAGTTCCTTAAGTCCTTCTACTATCTTCATTGTTTCCTCCTGGTCCTTGTTCTTTATATAAATTAGACATCCTACGATCCGTAAGAACATCGTCACTTACGTATTTTAGTAAAACATATACAGTTGATAATATCTTTGGTCCAAATACACCAAGTATATTACTAAAGTCTGCAAGACTTGGTATCTTGGACAAGTTATACTCTGATATATGTACGGTACGATCAGGCATATATATTGTAACTATGTCAGTAACATTGTCGTTTTCGAACAGCCTTTTCATTTCAATGGGAATAGGATTTACTACAAATATATACTGTTCGTCTTCTCCCTGGGTAAATGCATAGAAATATGTACCACTGTTCGATATTATTCTCTCACGGGTTCCAGACTTCTCTGTCGTGACTTTTACTTTGTCTGCAAGTTCTTCAATATCACGTATATCCATAGCTATTATTCTTCCTCCTCAGCGTATACTTCTATGACCGGCATAGTATAATATGGTTCATTTGGCGTATTATCATATACCTCAGTTCTCTCTACGGATCCAACTGATTCAAAAGGAATTCTTCGTATAGATACATCATGATGAGAATTCTCATTACCATAAGGCTCAGATTGAAATATTAATTCCTCTCTCTCGTAATCTATATCCGATATTTCTCCGGCTTTCCCTCTGTACGCAAGAGGATTCATATTCCCTATTGATCCACTCATAGTAATTAAGTCTCTGTGTGGGTTCATATATTCACCTATGAGTTTCCGCATTATAGGTTGTAAATACTTCCCCATCTTAACTGGTTTGGTTTGTACTGTTCCTGATATTGATCCGGACCCATATGAAAGTATAGTAGGGTTACTTGCGTTCCTATCCACTTCAGTAACAACCACTTCCTTTCCAACCAGGTGCTGGAATCTCACAACCTTTGTAAGATTTGGAAGCTTACATACTTTGCCTACAGTATCGTTCTTTCCAGACAATATAATCCCTCACATATGGAATCCATTCTAGTTTTATCCCCTAATGGCCAACAATTTGTGCGAGTGTAGCGAGCTTAGAATTGTTGGCTTTGTAGGGAGAAGTTTGTCAACTCCGCAACAGAGTTTTATAACATTCCATATTCTATTCTAGTGAATCGTACTCTCTTCTATATGTATATCATCGGTGGGCGCTTTACTCAAGAGTCCACTTATGAATGCCTTTATAGGGAGTAACCCATCTCCCAACTCCTTCTCCGGATCCTCAGATATTACTTTCTCTATCTCTTCAGTCATCTTATGATGACCGTTTTCCTGGTCAACCCCCACTGTTGACATGATTATAGCAGCCCTGCTCATATCACATGGTGCCCCAGTTATTAGCACTCTTACATCGTTTTCATCTTCTCCATTAATGGCAACACCAACAGTAAAGCAGCTCAATAGCAGTCTTGGTTTCGTGTAGACTACCTGGGCAGCATGCCTTCCCGCTTCCATGAATAAAGCAACAAGTTCTTCACTATTGGGGGACAGATCTCCTTGTATATCATCATTATGTATTGTAGCAGATATAATTGTGATGTCTCCTGATTCGGCCCTAGCAACACCCTTACCGTCATCAGTTTCGTAGAGTACCATATCCTGATACTTTATAAACACGGTAAGTTCTGGCAGCCCGTCTTCCGCTTCATTTGCCGCCGCGTAGACAGCTGATGCTATCTTATCCATATCGTTCTCGAGTGTTTCCGCAGCGTGAATTCGGACCAGCTCATTGGTCATCTCTTCTATGTCTTTTACTACTCTGATTTCTGGAGACTTGATCTCTTTGTTATCGCTCATTGTACGCTTTATACCTCTTCAGTAAATTTGGATAGAATGCTTCATGTGTGAATGATCCAGGATTCAGGTATCCCATGCTAGCATTGTCAGCATCTATATGGTGGAACTCTCCTTGCTCATCGTATGCTGAAAGACTGCATGGCTCGTTATGGTGATAAAACACTTCACTTACAACCATCAGTCTATTATATGGCTTTACCACTATAGGGCTTCCGGCTGTTATTTCTCCAGATACATCGATGTAACCCTTTCGTATCTTTGAGTTATACAGTCTGTTCCATTCCTTAGCATCATATTCATGTACTCTAGGCGTTGTACCCATAGCCCCATACTCCACTATAAACCTTCCGTCCTTTGATGGATACATTAAATAGTACTTGTCGCTATTCTTGCTTGGATCCTGGCATACCAGAGTCACCTTCTTCTTCTCTGTCATATCGTTCTACCAACCATATGTGTATTTTTGAAAATATCTTATCTTTCCAGTATAGTAGTTTGTAGTACAATCTCACGATAATCGAGACCTTCTCGCTCCTGTACAGATTCAACCTATAGGCAAGGTGTAGTCGGTATCTAAGGGGAAGCCACAGTTCTCTAGACCTGTTAAGATGCTCATTAAAACAATCCCAGTACAATACAAACCCATCATCAGTAGATGATGCACGCATCTTTAATTCTCCTGCTTGTATAGCAGACAGTAGCTGCCCTTCTGCGGACCTGATTGGAGTAGACCTTGATGTTAGCATTGCGGGGCCTATCTCTGGTCTGGGATCATCATCGTTGGACTTCTTCAGGATTAGAGGCCTGACTGGCCGGTACATATAGCAGCTTACTACAGCCCCGGTTTGTCCACATTGCACTCGAGGGCATGGTGCTCTCCCTGCCCCTCTATGTTCCAGGAACTTAACCCTGTGTTCACATCTATGACAAAGGCCAATCATGCGGATCTCCAGTAAGGATATATTGTTAGCAGGGCTGCATCAGCCCTAACGTCCCCCGGACGTTCAGTCCCAGATGGATAGGGACTCTCAAGATTGTAGAAGTTTGTTAAATTAATTCCATAATGTATACATTTTGATTCTAGAACGCTCGAATTCGGAGAAGGCTTTCCTATCATGTCTTATTCTCTTAATGGCTTTCCTTATGCCATCACGCTTTGTCATTCTGTATAGTCTTTTCCACCACTTTGCGCGTATATATACTACTCTTACTGGCCTTCTAAAGATCCCACTGGTGTATTTTACAAAGTATTGTATTCCAGCCGGGTCTATAATGTACACGTCTTTCCCTGCCAGGTCTTGTCTCAGTGCACAGTATGCACTACCATCAAACTCGGTGTACGCAACTATGTGGCTCTTAGGGTATTTAGCAATGTCCTGCTTGGTGACAAATATATGGGCGACACCATCTTCCTCTCCCATTCTTATCTCTCTAGTAGTACGGGAGACAACTTTCTTCAGACCAAGCACATTGCATATGTGATCTTTACCTGAACCACTCTTCCCAACCATGAGGATGAGTTCTCTAAGTGGCTGTCTCTGGGTGCCCCTCCCATTCTCATAGTCAAAGTTTCCTCTCTTAGGTTTCTTGTCGTTTATTGTACGTATCATTGTATTACATCCTAACATTATGATATACTATGTCAAGTATATTTCTTTTGGTTTATTAGGTTAATTACTTGACATATTATATACTGTCCTATTTGTTTCCAGATAGAGACTGACAGGAGAATAATATGAGGGACACAGCTTTGATCACAGGGGCAACCGGCTTTATGGGGCCCTACATTACGAGAGAGCTGGCCCCACTGTTTGATTCCATAATACTCCTACATAGAGAAAGCTCCCGTCTCTCCGAGCTAGCTATAGATGATAACATACAACTATGTAAGTCCGACCCTGATAGTATAGAGGACATGTTCAAGGAGCGGGGCCACTCCATAGAAGGGATAGTACATCTTGCAACCCACTATGCCAAATCTCATGCCCATAGTGATATAGCTAATATGATAGATGCAAATATATCACTTCCTCTAGTGTTGCTAAGTCTTGCTGATAAATATGGATTGGAGTGGTTTATCAATACTGGAACATGTTTCGAATATGCTCCATCTTTGCACCCCATTACAGAAACAAGTCCATTGAGACCAGTCAATCTCTACGCACAAACCAAAGCCTCTTTCTATGATATGATACAACATATAGTCACATACGAGAGTAACCTGAGGATCATGACTCTAAGACCATTTTACGCATATGGCGTTGGTAACTATCCTCACAAACTGATACAGACTATGGTAATGAATGCTCTAACCGGGAAAGATATCACTATAGACAGGCCATATGATAAATCTGACTTTATAAATGTTAAGGATATAGTTACGGCTTATAGGCTGACAGTAGAATTCCTACGTGAAAATACAGGAAATGAGCCTATAGGCGATCCTGTTCTTAACATAGGATCGGGAGAGGCATATACGCCCCTAGACATAGTTAAGGTTATAGAATCTATCTCAGATCTCAAACCTACGGTGATTTTACCACCAGAAGCAGGGTTGAGACCCCCTAGAGTAACTGTATCTGACTCATCCCGGGCCCGTAACCTATTGGGATGGAATCCAAAAGTGAGTATTACAGAGGGTATTGGTGACATACTAAGCAGCTTTATAGATATATTACATTAGGAGGTGAATACATGGAACTCATAAAGACGCCACTAAATGGCGTCCATCTTATCAAAAACAGGCCATTCTCAGATCACAGGGGGGATTTCAGGAAGCTTCTACACGTGCCTACATTCAAGGATATGGGACTGGAAACCAAGTTCAAGGAGGCTGTGTATAGTACATCTACTAGGAATGTAGTCAGGGGTATGCATTTCCAGATACCCCCAGCAGATCATGTAAAGCTAGTATGGGTTTCCTTCGGTGTTATACTTGACGTAGCCCTATGCGTTGATAGAAAGTCAGAAGACTTTGGAAGATATTGCAGTCAGAAACTTAACCATAGTGATGGTATAAGTATGTATATAGGGAAGGGATATGCCCACGGATTCAGAGTAATCAGTGACGTGGCTGTTGTCAACTACATGACTACTACGGTTCATGCTCCGAAGAAGGATATGGCCGTAAGATGGAATAGCTTTGGGATGTCATGGAGGGTTGCCAACCCTATACTTTCTACCAAGGACCAGAATGCCATGACTCTGGAAGAGTGGAGAGATATGAAATGAATATAGATACAAGAATAAGCAAGGAAAGAACCCCTTTACAGGATGTCATACCTCTAAGTACCCCATTCGTCCTATTTATCGATCCATGTGACACGTGTAACTTCCAGTGTAGATTCTGCCCCACAGGAAACAGAACAAAGATGAGGGAAACAAAGGGCAGAAACTACGGTGCCATGCTGATGTCTACCTACGAGCAGATTATGTCAGACCTGTATGAATTTCATGATAATGTTAAGGTAGTTAGGCTGTATAAGGATGGAGAACCCCTACTGAACAAACACTTTCCGGAAATGGTAAGGATGGCAAAAGACACTGGGAAAGTAGATCAAGTAGATACAACAACAAATGCGGCAAGACTAACTAGGGAGCTATCGGATAGTATAATAAGATCTGGTATAGATAGAATAAACATATCGATAGAGGGGATGTGTGATGAGGATTACAGGTTCTTCTCCCGGGCTGAGGTTGACTTTACTCTTCTTGTTGATAATATAAGGTATTTGCATGACATCAGCGGGGATTGCTATATATTTGTGAAGATAAACGAAGATACAATAACAGAAGACAAGAAGAAGAAGTTCTTTGATGTCTTTGGACCTATTTCTGATGGAATAGGAACAGAACATGTCATGGAATGTTGGCCCCAGTTTGATGCAGATGTATATGCAAACCAAGAGGTAGGAATATATGGTCAACCGCTAACTAACGTATCGGTGTGCCCCTATATATTCTACTCATTTTCAGTGAACTCTAACGGCACAGTAAGTGCCTGCTTTCTGGACTGGAGTAGAGAGCTTATTGTGGGGAACATAGGAGAAACATCCCTTGTTGACATATGGAACAGTAAAGAAATGAACGCCCTCAGAATATCATTCCTAAAGGGTAATCGCAACAAGCATCCGTTTTGCAGGAAATGTGCTCAGTTGACTCATGGGATGCCTGATAATATAGATGCGTATGTAGACAATATCATAAAGGCAATGGGGTAGTATTATCATGGCTATCTTACCATCACAAGCTGAATATATTGCAAGAATATGTAATGAGAATAACATCAATGGATCAGTAATAACGATGGGAAGAACTGATGTTTTTGTTACTCTCCCCGAGTTAACAACAATACTGAAGAACCTGGGAATAGTATATGAAGACCACGAAGGTCTTGAATTCAAGGACATAAATAGAGGAAAGAAAGCAAACGAATTAATAAAGGCTAATAAACATTTGCGTAAGTCTTGTGGGAATCAGCGAGTAATTGGAGAATATGCAATAACCGACGAGTTCTTCTTCAATAGTTTAGGCTTTGATATAATTCAATGTATAGACCTAAACCCTAATGCCGGCAGGCCCACTATTGTTTTTGACATGAATGAAAGGGACATACTTCAGGCTACAAATAACATGAAGTATGATGCCGTTATTGATACAGGTGTTATGGAGCATGTTTTTGATATTAGATCCTTCCTGTTGAACTGTACAGATCTCGCAAAAGATAACGGGCATCTGATCCATGTTATGATATCAAACAACACTATGGATCACGGTTTCTACCAGTTTTCTCCGACTTTGTTCAAAGACTATTACACGGCTAACAAATACAGGGTAATTGATATTACACTTCTAGAACTATCAGAGAATAAGTTCATACCTACCGATTCCCCATGGATAAAACGATGGGAGTTCTACAGAACATGGAAATATGATCACAATCTCTTTAGTAAGAATAGTTTTGGACAATTATCTAGCTCTATTTATTATACTATGATGTGTGCACAGAAGATTCCTGGGTGCGAAAGAAACATTGCGCCACAACAAGATAGAAAAGGATTATTACCATGGTAGATACTATACAGTCTTACAGAGAAAACATAGTCTTTGACCTGGGATTCTACAATGGACTAGATAGTTTATGGTATCTAGAGAAAGGATATCAAGTAGTGGCAGTGGAAGCCAATCCAGAACTTGCTGAGAGAGGAGCAAGGAAACTTGAGAAATTTATATGTGCTGGTCAGATTACTATTGTAAACGCAGCTCTTTCTGAAAGAGATGATGATCTTATAGATTTCTTTATAAATGATAATATGCTAGAATGGAGCAGTTGTAACAAACTCATGGCAGAGAGCGATGGTTCTAACGCTAGAGTAGTAAGTGTTCGTTCCATAACGTTGATGAAGCTCATTGAAACATTCGGATTACCATACTATGTGAAATCAGACATAGAGGGGAACGATGGTGTTGTTGCTAGACAATTACTGGAACTACCTAAGAAACCACAGTATGTATCGTTTGAGATAGGCAAGAAGAACTACTATGATATCTTACCATGGTTGTATGTGTCTGGGTACAGCTCTTACCAACTAATAAACCAATTGCATACTCCAAAAGGTACCTCTGGTGCATTTGGAGAATATCTTGATGATGATAATTGGATATCATTTGATAAGGCATTAGAGAGATATGTTAAATATAAGTTATTGAAAGAAGACGACAATGTTAATCTCGCTGTAGGATGGATAGATATACATGCAAAACTGTAACATTCTTTATATAATACCACCGAGTATTGGTATGGAGTACATAACTGATAGTTCTACAACTCGCTCTATTCCATCTCTCGCAGTTCCATACGGAATACTGTCTATAGATACATACGTTAAGTCCAAAACAGAAATTCCCATACATTCTAATATTCTCGATCTTAATGAGATTATCATTTCAGAAATGGATCAGGCTATTAATATAATAGACAATCTGGAAACTATTCTCGAGACCATGATAGAAGACGAGGAGAAGATAAATATATTTGCTATTTCTGCTCTCTTCAATACAAACTACAGTTATCTAGAGGTCATATCTAAGACAGTGAAAAGACATACTCAAGATGCTCTATGTCTCATAGGAGGGGGACTAGCCACAAACATACCCCGTAGGATAACAAGAGATTTTCCAGACATAGATGGAGTATGTTACTCAGAGGGAGAAATCCCATTTCTAAACCTCATACGTTCCATTGACAGGGGTACCAATCCAATAACACATATGACCAAGAGTGTTTCATGGTACACTCAATATTCTACTAAGGATAAACGATTAGTTCCTCAACTAATTGACGATCTTGATGAAATACCTATATTGGACTATTCTCTGATAGATCTGTCAAAATACAGTAAGCGTTCCGTGAATAAAATAGAGCGAGGCCAAAGGACAGGTAATGAAATAACAATACATACTTCAAGAGGGTGCCCATATAATTGTATATATTGTGCTAATGGGTCAGTTCATGGTAAGAAAGTACGGTATATGAGCACCGAAAGAGTAATATCTGATATATCAACACTAAGCAAACGTCACAACGCTGATGTTGTTATGATAGAAGATGATCATTTCCTATCTGATAGTAATAGGGCCATTGAAATACTGACAGAATTATCACGTAAAGAAATATCTATAGAGTACCCTAATGGCATTGCTGTAAAGCAATTGAATAGAAAGATGGTAGATGCTTTGCATAAGTCTGGGGTAAAAGAAGTACAACTTGCCGTGGAGTCTTGTTCCGATAGGGTCCTAAAGAATATAATCAACAAACCACATACATTGCATGATATAAAGACCGCTGTAAGTTTGCTGAGGGAAAAAGATATACGAATTCATGCGTATATTGTTATAGGTATTCCTGGCGAAACCGATAAGGACCGGAAGGAGTCATTAGATAATATAATAGAAATAGGGTTCGATTGGGTATACTATTTCATTGCTACACCAGTAGTAGGGAGTAGGCTGTATAATATATGCATAGAACATGGATATATAGATCCCAACGATATGTTTTCTAATCATACTGTAAACAGAGGATGCATTACGGCTCCGGGAATATCCCCTAATGATATCGAAAAGATACAATACTTTATGAACTTGGAGACCAATTTTGTTAGAAACCATAACATGAGAACTGGTAATACTGATCTAGCTATGCGGTATTTTAAGGATATTACCGATAGATACCCAGATCATGCCATGGCTTTCTACTTCTATGCAAAATGCCTAGAATTATCACCAGGGAGTAATGGTTCTGCTAGCAAGTATATGACCATAGCTAGAGATATTATATCAAGCAGCTTAGAATGGACATCGTATTTTGATAAATTCAACATAGAGGTGTAACATGAAGACACTAAGTATTCTCGAAGCGCTCTATGATATACAAAGCAGAGAAGTGATACTTCCTGTAGAAGATATAACAGAACCAGTAATAATATATGGCGCTGGAGAATTAGGACAGTTAGCTTCATCTGCCTTGACAGCTGCAGGGGTAGAGATTTCTCATGTTATAGATCGGGTAACATATCCTCCTAGGAAAGTAGGAGACCACAACGTAATTTCTGCATCGGATATCACTATAGATGAAATGATGAAGAGTACTACATTGATATGTGTATCCAAATTTCCTCCAGATGAGATATCTCTATACCTAAATTCAAGAGGGTTTAAGGATGTAAGACCATTCTATAATGTGTCGTTCCTCTTTGGCGATAAATATCCTATCAATAACGGATGGAATGGTAATGATATAGAGAAAGACCATATAAACAAGGTATATGATGTAATAGATCTCATGGGTGATAATATATCGGCAGCACACTACGTTAGGTTCCTATACTGGCATATGTTTAGAGAAGAGGTACTTGTAGAAGGCGCATTGATAAACGTAGACAACCGATACTTCATACCCGAGATACTCAGGATTCTAGGAGACAGTGAAGTGTTCGTGGACATAGGTGCGCATTGTGGTGCTGCTGTAGAAAGATTCAGACTATTTACTAGGAAGAATTATGATAGTATATATGCGTTTGAACCCGATGATAGTAACTACGAGATATTACTCATGGGGAAATCAGACGATAGAGATAGTTATATAAAGACCGTACTTAGTAGCTCTGAGAAGGTTGTCAATTTCAAACACGGTTTGGGCTATGCTTCCAAGATAGCAGGAGACGGTATAGAATGTTATACTAGAACACTAGA
>Ga0180431_10000266_pt1 | contig 74761 bp, 63 predicted proteins | sample SS_ome_11_FD_132459 | JGI IMG/M metagenome (GOLD analysis project Ga0180431, IMG submission 132459) | Hypersaline lake sediment archaeal communities from the Salton Sea, California, USA - SS_1_MS_1 metaG | ecosystem: Environmental > Aquatic > Non-marine Saline and Alkaline > Hypersaline >...
GTTTGAAAGAATTCCACAGCGGCGGCAGCGGGAAGCACAACAGAAGTCACATTTCGGCCGCACATTTTGTAGCCGAGGCATACGAGTCCGCTTCGCAGCATTTTGCCGCTCCTGATGAAAGGCGTGAGCCGCTGGACAGCATCCTCGCCCCAGAGATTGACGCGAGAGAAATCCTTCTTTTTTCCCTCGAGAAAAACGTCGAGATAGGCTTTGACTTTTTTCCTTTGCTCTTTGAAAAATTCCACTGGATCACGTCCTTCTTGCCAACACGTTTGAAAAGGCTGTCCTGAATATTCTTGTTTTTGATGGTTTGACTTTCATTTTATACACGATTAACGGATTTTTTTCTATTCGAAGCGCTGTCCATTTGTACATATCAGAGGCGGTCTTGATGGGTATGAGGTATCTGGGCGGGATATAGGAAAATCCTTTCTCCGCTTCAATTTGCCAGTTCCAATACCGCCTGATCTGAGCCCGGATAAAACTTTGAAATCCATCATATGCCCCGGCAACATCTCTTTGGTCCAAACTCGGCAAACCATATTCCCGGATCTCATCCTGGGGGAAATATGTTCTCTTCAGATGGTTATCCTCAGCAATATCTCTAATAAAGTTGATATATTGCATGGAACAGCCAAGCCGCCGAGCGAAGGGAAAAGATTCCCTTTCCAGACCCAGAATGGAGGCCATGAACAATCCAATGACTTCAGCGGACCCATGGATATAGTCAAGGGTCTCCTCCAGAGTCCCATACTCTTTTTTATGGAGGTCCATTTCCATAGAACGCAAAAATGCCTCCACCCACTCATCCTTGAATTCTTTTCTTTTCTTGAGTTCCGTGAAGCTATCGATGACCGGATTATTCGCTATCTTTCCCCTCAAACTCCGGCGGTAATCATCCCAGAATTTATAGAAATCCTCTTCTCTCTGGGGAACAACATCCACAAAATTGTCTGCGGTGCGGACGAATCCATAGAGAATTACGACATCCTCCCTAACCTGTCGGGGAAAAAAAAGACTGCTGGTGAAGTATGTTCGACTTCCCTGTTTGAAGATGGATTTGAGCGCCCTATCAACCATGATCTTTTTTTATTCTATCTGCAAGCACCTCAGCCGAAATCAAGGTCATGGGAATTCCCACCCCAGGGTGAGTGTACTGCCCGGTGAAATAGAGATTTTTCACTTTTTTGCTCGCTCGGGCCATTCGAAATACGGCAGACTGAAAAAGAGTATGGGCCAAGCCGAAGGCCGAGCCTTTCCAGGCGTTATAGGCATCGATGAAGTCCCGGTGAGAAAAGATTCGCTTCACAACAATATGAGCTCTAATTCGATCACCAATCAGTTTCTCAAAATGATCTATAACACCGTCATAAAACTTCTCGCGGGTTTCATCATCATCATTGAGTCCGGGCCCAACAGGAACCAGGAAAAAAAGGTTTTCATGTCCTTCGGGCGCCACTGAGGGATCGGTGCGCGACGGACAGCAGACATAATAGGAGAATCGGGAAGGCCAGCGGGGCTGTCCGAAAATTGTCTGAAAGTGCTCCTGCCAATTATCATGAAAATACAAGTTGTGATGGAGCAGTTGATCCAATTTTTTATTCAATCCCAAGTAGATGATAAAGGCTGAAGGTGCCACCGTGCGCTTCTTCCAGTATGAATCCCGGTAAGAGCGGTCATCTGTCTCCAGCAAGTCGTGCTCAGTGTGGTAGTAGTCAGCATTCGAGACGACAATATCCGCAGGTATTTCACCCTTTTTTGAGAGAACACCCCGAACGCGTCCGGTTTCCGTGAGAATCTTTGTCACAGCGTTCTCGTAGACAAATTCCACGCCCCTGTCCTGCGCTATTGTCTCTAATGCCGATGCAGGCATATTCATCCCTCCCATGGGATACCACACATTCTGGCGCAGATCGATATAGCTCATGAGAGAATACATGCCGGGCGTTTTATCGGGGCTTCCACCGATAAAGACCATTGTGTATCCCATAAGCTTGCGCAGTATGTCATTGTCAAAGGCTTTCTTCGTCAGCCGTTCGACATTGGAAAATACACTCAGTTGCAATCCTTTGATCAGAAAATCAGATGTGAAAAGATCAAAAATGCTCTCATAATCACGGTACAAGAACTCGCCCACAGAGATGTTGTACTGTTTTTCCGCACGGTCGAGGTAGCGCACCACTTTTTCATATCCATGATCCTCGAGTTGATTGAAAGTCGAAGCGTTCTGGTCAAGCTCTGGATGGATCTCGATATTCCCCCCCTCAAAAATAATCTGATAAGAGGGATCCAATCGAACGAGATCATAACAATCCCCGGACTCTTTACCCAGACGGTTGAAGAGATGGTCAAAAGCGGGAGGCATCAGATACCAGGAGGGTCCCATATCAAAGACGAAACCCTTGTCATTATAGACCTGTGCCCGACCTCCACACTGACTGTTTTTCTCCACAACGGTTACGTGCCAGCCGTCTTTTGCCAAAAGACCGGCCGCAGCCAATCCACTGAATCCGGCACCGATGACAACAGCCCTATTAGGCATTAGTGTTTTCTCCTTTTCGGGTGTTAATTCCGTCTCGTTAGAGCTGAGACAACTTTTTCGATCAAGCTCATCGGGGTCGAAGCCCCAGAGGCGATGAACACCGTGGCATCTTGAGGAATGGGCAAGCTGGCGACCGATTCCGGCTCATCAACCAGATAAACACAGCTCTTTGTGCCAGAGGCCAGATTAAACAGATGATTGGTGTTGGCGCTTGATTTGGAACCGATGATCAGAATGCAATCATACTTGCCGGCCACACTTTTAACTTCGGATTGCCTCTCTGTCGTCGGACGGCAGATCGTATTGACAAACTCGACATCAGGTACCAATTCTTGAATCTTTTCCAGCACACCAAGCGCCTCCGACCGGATAAACGTGGATTGAACGACAACACCCACTTTTTTCCTGTCACCGAAATGGCCCCGAGTCACTTCGTCAGGCTTTCCAAAAATCAGAACTTCTTTAACCTGGCCGGCAATTCCCCGGACTTCATCATGACCTTTTTGGCCGATGATGACGGGCAAATACCCTTGCTCCTCGAGTCCTCTTATTTTTTTGTGAATCAACTCAACCATAGGACAGGTAGCGTCGATGTAGTCAATATTTCTTGTCTTGAGAACCTCGAAAATCCTTTTGGGAGCGCCATGACTCTGAATGATCACAGTCCCGTCATCTTCAACCTGATCCAGATTATAGACCACGCGCAAACCTCTGGCTTTCAAATCACTGATAACGTGTTCGTTGTGAACAATTTCTCCCAGCATGTAGAACGTTTTCTCTGGATTGTTAGCCAGCAATTCCTCGACAAGAGTCAATGTCCGCTTGACACCAAAACAATAACTCAGGTTTTGAGAGAGAGTAATGCGCATGCTCTATTCCTATGGAAATATTAAGTTCAATTCACATTATATTTAGCGGGAGCGTATAAAAAGCCAAAGGCCGTGCCTTTAGATTTTTCAGAGTTTTGATGATGATAGGCATGGGCATTGACGATTCGTTTGAAGTATTTCGTGCTAGCTCTGAGTTTGATTCCTCTTATTCTGCGGTGGAACATGATGTCATGGAAAAGGACATAGCCGATGCCGTAAAGAGTGACTCCGATGGCAATCGAAGTGATAAAAAACTGCCCGGTTATATTGCCGAGAAGAAACATCAAAATTGCGATCCCGCTAAAAAAAACGGCGAAGAGATCGTTCTTCTGAAATCCGAGACTTCGGGGCCTATGATGATCTTCGTGAAGAATCCAGAGAAAGCCGTGCATGACGTATTTATGGGTTACCCAGGCCACAAACTCCATAAAAACGGCAAAAAAGATGATTATGCCGATGTATAAAAAAACATCCAAAGGAATCATATTTCTATCCTCACGACTTAAATTAGAATCACTCCCTCTTTTGCTTAAGCACTGCATAGCCTAAGCACATATTCACGGTGACTTGCATTTATACCAAAATATCCAAGGAATAGCAAAAATCCTGCTCCTGGGATGTTTGACTAACTCACCATTATTCATTACTATACTTTAATCAAGATATTTATTATAGGAATTATATAGATGGGGAAGAATCTCTGCAAGCTGGTCGAGAAAAAAATATTAAAAGGCGATCCTGGTGTTTACATGGATTTGGTTTCGCAGCCCCGTTTTTTGTGTCTCAAATGCGGACGATTGGCCAACCGCAAGAAATTTCTGTGTGAACCGAAAAATTTCAAAAATTAGGTCAAATGGTTTTGTCTTTACTGATTTCCGGCAGCATCCTCAAAAAACGATGAGAAAAGTCACGTGCCTCATCATTTCAGCTTTGCTTCTCTATACAGGACATCTGACATATCTGTATGCGCAGCCACAACACGCCAAACTCATTCCCTTCAAGCTCAAAGATCAGTTTGACAGGGAATTTGAAGAAAGGGATTTTCATCATTGGATTCTGGTCCTCAATGGATTTGACAAAAGTGGAAGCGAATACGCAGAGGCATGGATGCAGGCCATTCACGATGCCCTTCACGACAACGAGGAATTTTTCAAAGTTTTGCAGGTGGCTGTGGCCGATCTCCGTGGAATTCCCTTTTTCCTCAAGGGTTTCGTCAGAGGAAAATTTCCAGAGAAAAGATCCCGATGGGTTTTGATGGATTGGAAAGGTAATTTCGCAAAGGCCTACAGTTTCCAACCCAAAGTCACAAATATCCTGGTTTTCGACTGTGAAAGCACCCTGATTCACCGAACATTGGGGCGCGAAGTCAATCAACAAACACTCGACACGATCTTGGCAAAAATACTGAGCGCCATGCCCGATTGTGAATAAATTTTCGGTTCAGCTTGACCTTTTTCACTCTATGTGAATTGCATCGGCCACCAAAATCAAATAGGACCAAATCCAGGATTGGGTGGTTCACTCAGAAAGCGTCTCAATTATCTGAAAAAAAATCAGAACAACTAAATTATTAGTTGACAAACTACAATATTAGTTGTATATTGAAGTCGCAATGAAACAACTGACAAAAGCCGAAGAACAAATCATGCACATTTTGTGGGACCTGGAGAGAGGTTTCGTGAAAGATATCATCGACAAACTTCATGAGCCCAAACCAGCATACAACACGGTCTCGACAATAATCCGGATTCTGGAAAAGAAGGGATTCGTCGCGCACAACGCCTACGGAAATACCCACGAATATTTCCCCCTTATCGGGAAAGCGGAATACACCAAAGCCTATCTGAAAAATTTCGTGCGGAATTATTTCAGCGATTCGTATACCGAGATGGTATCCTTTTTTGCCAAAGATAAAGACCTCAGCCTTGACGATCTGGAAGAAATCAAAAAGATGATCAGCGACCGGATATCTAGGAGAATCATCGATCCATAAGGGAAAAACTGATTCCTGCCAGTGCAGAATTATTCGGAGCGTTTCGAGCCAAAATGTGCGTCGATCACAGCTCTTCCCTCCCTTACCGGGGTCTACTTGTTCGAATATCGTTTTTTTATGCGCTATCTTTATTCAATTCAAAATTTAAACGAGATATTCGTGAGGAACGTCAAGTCATTTTTTTTGACTCCCGGGCTCTCCGGTTGGCTGTCATAGGTATCAATCAACGAGAGTTTTATGCCCCATCCGCCGATTACCGACGTAACCAAAGTCATCTCACTTCTTGCCAAAAAATGTTTTGTGTCTGAGAGATCCCAATTCACATTGGCCATTTGAGTGAACTCTGCAGAATCAGAAATTTTCCATGTAAAGTCATTGCGGGCAAAAAGCCCGGCATAGGAATCGGTATCCTCCAAGGCATAAAACCTTGTGAACGTCTCAGTAAAACCCGTTTGCATGGAAAGTTCAGATTTTTCTGTTTTGACCACTTTATAACCCACGCCGATACTCGGCGTTAAACGATATTTATAGTCTTTGAACTTGTCATGAAGGACGAGCATTTCATAATGGCTAAAAAATCTGTCCGAGTGACCCCAGTTGAGGCTACTCCGGAGCTCCAATGACTGTGAGTCGGTCTTTCCCTCGCTTTTCCCTCCCAGGAAAATTCCTTTGTTATTCCACTCGAGTTTTTCAGTAAGGACCTTGTCCGCCGAAAAGCTGAAGGAGAATGTTGACTTTTCGGTGTTACCTTGAGAGACGGATATTCCGAGGGCGAGATCACCCTTCCAATCCATTGACTCTTTCTCGGGTTCCTCGGCCAAACCACAAAAGGTCCAACTGAATGCAAGTATGAGAAAACAAGTTCCTTTCAAAATCTTATTCATTAAAGTCACTCCAATTTGAATATTAGCACACGCTCTTGAACAATTATCGCTCAGTCTGTTTTGAGGAACATCGATCACGTTATTGAAAAAGGCTACTATAATCTCTTTGTCCTGATTAAATCTTATTTGTATTGCGAAGCTTTTAAATTCCGGAGTGGAGCGCATACTTCACAAGTCCGGAGGATTCACTCGTCCTCATGGGGATTGCCGTGGCACTGGGTGCAGGTCATCTTGTGGTCGACATTGGCCACCTCTTTATCCGGCCCGTGGCAGCTCAAGCATTCCAAAACCGATGCTGGCATCACATATTCTGTTTGCAGATTTCCATCCTGCTGCGCGTTGAGCAGCATAACGGCTTTGGCGGCCGTATCACCGGATACGCGGGCGCATCTTTCAAGCTGTTCGGGTGATCCTATATCGTATCCTGCAGAGCTGCACCATCCGGTTACAGAAACATGACAGAGGGGGGAACCGCTTTTGTTCTGGGGAAGAGCTTTTAGGCCTTTGTCCACAGAATAGGCCCCATTTGACCCTGAAAGATTGCTCTGATCAGAAGGGAGGAATGCTTGGGTGTACCACCCCATAAGCTCATTGACGACAGGCGTTGATGCCTTCCCATCCCGGACAAGGGACACAGCCGCTGCTGCCCCGTTGAGTGCGCCGCACAAAGTTCCCCATCCCTTCACACCGCTCCCGCCATAACTCATCATCTCCAGGGGAATCGTGGTGAAGGGTTCGCCGACCTCCTTCTGCAAGAGTCCGACGATGCCGCTAAACCCTGCATAGCAACAGCCGAATGTGTAAAAGGAATCATGGGCCAGAATTCGTGCTTGATCAGGATCGAGCTGCAAATAAGGCCACGGCCAGACCGTTGTCTTTGATTCTGTCTCACCTTTGCATCCTGAAAGAAAACTCAGGCTGGTCAAACCGGCGGCAGCGCCTGTGGCGTATTTGAATGCATCATAAAGAAATCGTTTTCGTGTGATTCGAATCATAGTCGATGTCCTTTTCCATTCAATGGGCAAATTTTGAAATCGTCTGCCTGAGACTCTCGGCGACATCAGGGGCTTCGATGGAATCTTTAGTTAAGATATCATTAACAGTGAGGTCAAAATCGCGGTAGAATTTGGCGTTGGCATCTCGATCCATAGAGAGAACAGCCCCTTCTATAGAGACACCGGCAAATAAACCTTTGCTTTTTGAATAGGAATAAATTTCAGCTTCAAATTTGATATCGGTATTCGCCTCAGCTTTTCTTCCCACAGGCCCTGCCGCAACTCCGGCATCCGCACCTAAAGTGAACTTGCCCTCATCAATAGTTTTCAGACTTCGTCTGTTCTTGAAGACAAGGATGATATCCGCTCTCTGCACACCGATCTGAAAACCCAGGCTACCACCGGTCATGCTGATAAATGCAGGATAGCTCCACCCCCCATTCTCGTGTTTGACCAAAATCACACCTTTCCCATGACGCCCCCCCAGTCCCCAGGCCGCCTTCCAGAAACCAGGTATCACGGCAATAGCTTCCGCTCTATTCAGGAGGGACTCCGGGATGCCCTCCTCGGGAATATTCATCATTTCCCTAAAGGCTTCTACCGCCTTTTCAACCCTGTCAATCTCCTTGGAATTTGGCGCACCCGATGTGTCGCTGAACCCTGTCAATGAGAGTGTTAAAACCACGATTACGAGAAGAAATGATGTCTTGTTTGCATTCACCATCCGATTTTGCCTCCAATGCACAATTTATTGGTCTGCTTAAGCTTTTACAAACCCGAAATTTTTAGCAAACTGGAGTGATTTCCATTCTCAACTTTGCCGAAACTGTAGCGAATCTATTTTTCCATCAACCCAATTCCCACAGCCCCGATACCGTTATGCACACCGATAACAGGAGAAATATCCATGATGTAGAGAGGCTTTTTGCTGAGGAATTCCGTCAACTCATGAGCATACATTTGCGCCCTCTCCGGGTTTTGGGCATGGGCGATAGAATAGTTCCAAATTGGATTCTTGTCATTCATATTTTGGATCAGCTTGATGATTTTCATCATGTTTTGCTGTCGGCTGAACGACTTTCCGTAGCCAGTGGCTTTGCCTTCCTTGTCCAACGAGATTATGGGTTTAAGGTTCAGGACCTTGGCCAGGAATCCCTTCAACGGACTCACTCGTCCTCCCCGGACCATGTATTCCAGTGTTTGTATATCAACCAAAATCCGGGTTTTGACGGCCCATTCCTCAGCGAGAGAAGTCAACTCATCATAGGTCTTGTTCGCCTCTATAGCTAGAGCCAAACGATACACAACGAGTCCCAGTGAAGCACTGAGTTGCCGCGAGTTGATAACACTGACCGGGCAATTATGGACAACGGAGGACGCTTCCTGGCTCAACCGATAAGCACCGCTCAATTTATCAGAAATATTGACCACCAGAATGCCCTCATAGTGGCTTTGCAAAAAGGAAAAGAGATTTTCAACGGATTTCCTGGTTGGCTGCGAACTTTTAGGGTGCTGCGGATGAGTTTTGAGCAAGGTGTAAAATTGATGCGGTGTGATGGTCACTTTGTCCAGAAAAAGGCTGTCGCCAAAAGAGAGGTGAAAGGGTATAACATGGATCTGGTATTCGTCAAGGATTGTCTGGGGCAGATCACATGAGGAATCCGTGACCAAAGCTATTTTGAATTTTTTCTGGTGACTGGCCTCATACTGCCGCACCATATCATCGGCTTTAATCTGGATGATCGACCCGTAATCTTTGAGCTTGAAAAACAATTCCGAAGGGTTGTCTGTATGAATATGAATGCGTGCCTTTTCGGCAGATCCGGCGACTATGGCCGAATCTCCGTAAGTAAGAAGATCCTTTTTCAAAATTCCGACATCCATGTTTTTTCCGACCAAAAGGGCTTCAGAACAATATCTTTGGGCAACGGCACTGCGGTCTGCGTGCGTGTTTGAAAAATCATTGGCATCCATTTGTTGGGGCCTGGAAAGCCCTTTGAGTCGTCCTCTTGTGATGAAGGTGGTGACGCCTTCTAGAAAATCGACAAATCCTTTAGCACCGGCATCGACAACACCGGCCTTGGCCAGCACAGCTAGCTTGCGGGGTGTTTCTGCCAAAGATTTTTTAGCAACTTTGAGCGAATCCCGGAGCAGCTCGGCAAAATCCCGGTGGGTTTCTCTATGCCGGTAAACGGCATCGGCCCAGTCATTGATAACGGTTAGCATCGTTCCTTCCACCGGAGAAACGATCGCCTCATACGTTTTTCGTGCAGCCCTTTTGACGGACTCACCGAAACTCATCGTGGAGAGCCGTTTAACATTTTTGACCTCTTCACTCAACCCCAGGAGAAACTGGGCAAAGATCAATCCTGAATTTCCCCTGGCACCAGACAAAGCCGCATCAGCTACGGAACGGAGGGTTGAGCCGACCGCCCTGTCCTGAACAGCCCCTTCAGAGATGGACCTCATGGTTGAGGCCAGATTGGTTCCCGTATCGGCATCAGGGATAGGAAAGACATTGATCTTATTGAGATAGTTCTGATCCTCGATAACGGCATTGCCTCCGATGAGAAAGGCGTAATACAGTCTGTGTCCATCCAGATAGCTGATCTTCATCCTGATATCTCTATTAACGGCTATATGCCCCCAAACATCTCCTCAATAGAGCGTTTTTCCATTATAGAAGTATCGACGCAATTATTCTAGTCAAAATGAGAGGATCACTCCCCCGACGAGATACTGAAGAAGGGAAAAATTGTAGACGGATTCCACATCGGCGCCTCCCTCGAGAATCCGATAGCCTAATTTGAGAGTTATACGGCTGCTCGGAGAATAGACCAGAGCCAGCAGGACATCTTCCGCCCTTCCCTGACCACCAGGAGAGGCCAGGGCATCCCCTTCCAAAAGCAAAGCCATTGTGTCAAGGAAGGCCCATTTTACCCTCAAATGGAAAAGCGGGACAAAGCCTAGGTCCGTCTTTGATGAGCTCTGGGTTGGGTCTTCCACCCTTATTTCCGCATCGCGTATCTTGGCGGTGAAGCCGATGCCAACCTGCCATTTTTGGGATGTCACCAATTCGTATCTGTATGTCAAGCGATAGGAGTTAAACGTGTAAAGGGCTTGGAGAGAGGCCTTGGCAGGAAATGTCACCCCGTTAAAGAAGATATCCTTATTCACCCGTCCCTCGGCATTCAAGCTCAAAGGGGCATAAAGAATGGACAGGGAATGCCGGGGGTGAAATTTATATCCCAGCCGTACCCGGTAGGCAAATTTTGAATCGAGAGAAAAGTCATTCGCCAAAGAAAACGGCGTCCCGATGTTCCCGGGTATCCGAACGTCATTTTTAGTGCACCACACCCAACCTCCTTCAACATCCAGAAACCAATCTCCGTATCCAATTACAGGCGCAGCCAAAATCAAAATGAATAGAAACAGAAAACATTTTTGTCTTCTCATGTTTGCACCTCCTGTATTGTTATAAACCGAAATTAATCCTCGATAATCCTTCCAGTCAATTCTTCAATAAAACTCAAGCTGCGAGATACCAGCAAAAGGTAGCATCGCCAAAAAAAGCGCTAATACTTTCATCTTGTTCCTCTCATGATTTCAACGACAGAAGAAACCGACAGATAAAGACTTCCCCAAATTCTTGCAGAAGAGATCCGAAGCAACATATACATCAATTATCTTCTGTCATGACAGCGTGTGGAGATAGGTGTCAGCGGTTGATAGATGTGTCTTCAATTTGTTCGCGCCCATCCGGGTTAGCCGCGCAGCCATGATTTCCATACTGGATTTCCTTTAAATCCTGAGATCATTGTACTCAGCGGAAAGGTCGACATCCAGCCTGAAACATCAGACTTTTTTTGTCATCAAAAAGACTACACAGCATTCACTCAAAAAACCAACGAGCAATCAAAATTTCTGCTCTAGAATCCTGCACGCCGTATTGCTATTCTGGGACAAAATGATTATTATTGCGAAGCCAAATACATTTAAAGGGGAAAGATGACATGAACAAATGGGTATGGGTCTTTATCCTTGCCTTCCTCTGCATTTCCTGTGTCCCGAAATTGGAGACGCCGCCAGACCTGGATATAGATACGCCCCAAAATTGGATATCAGAGAAGGAAAAAAGTGAAGGATCCCTTTCAGAGTGGTGGACCGCATTCAATGATCCTGGTTTGAACAAAGCAGTAGAGAAGGCCTTAAGAAAAAATTACAGCCTGAAATCGGCTGCGGCTAGGGTCGATGCAGCCCTTGCCCTGGCCCGAATCGCCGGTGCAGATCTATATCCCCAACTGGGCTTGGGCCTCTCGGGATCCCGGCGCAAACAAAATTTCGTCGGATTTCCATTCGGGGAGTCTCAAGAAGGGGTTCCCAGTGTGACCTCAAATCTTTTCGGTGTTTCGTTGAATGTTAGCTGGGAGATCGACCTCTGGGGCCGCATAAGGGCTGGAAAATCAGCAGCCACAGCCGACTTCGAAGCCACAGCCGCTGATTATATGGGATTTCAGCTTTCCCTTATAGGCCAAACGGCCAAAGCCTGGTTTGCTGCTGTGGAAGCGGAACAACAAGTTCGTCTATCGGAAGCTACTCTTGAAAATTACCGCACGACGAACAGGCAGGTGCACCGCCGCTACCGGCTGGGTTTGAGGCCATCTTTGGATGTCCGGCTGTCTGAATCCAACGTGGCCGACGCTGAAGCCCTGCTGTTTCAGAAAAAGAATCAACTCCAGAGTATACTACGGCAATTGGAGACGATCATAGGCCGCTATCCCTCCGGCAACATCAAGCTCAGTGCCGCCATGTCACCAGAATTGAAACCCGTTCCTGCAGGCCTACCCGCGGACATTATCAAGAAACGGCCTGACCTGATTGCGGCGGAGAAGCGCCTGGCTTCGTCCTACGTGCGAGTCATCGAATCCAAGAAGGCTCTCTACCCGCGCTTAAGTCTGACAGCATCCGGGGGAACATCCACGAATGAATTGAAGAGCCTTCTGAACGGAGACTTTTCCGTTTGGAATCTCATCGGAAATCTTCTACAGCCTATTTTCCAGGGTGGCAGACTCAGAGCGGGCGTTGATCTGGCTGAAGCCAGAAAATTGGAAAGCCTGGCTCTCTATGCCCAAAGTGTGCTCAACGCCTATGCCGAGGTGGAAACAGCGTTGGAGGCGGAAGGACTTTTGGCGGAGAGGGAAAAAGCTCTCCAAACAGCCGTGGACCAGGCGATGGCTGCGAGGGATCTGGCGCAAACCCGCTACGCCCGCGGATTGACAGACCTCATCGAAGTTCTGGAATCACAGCGGCTGGCTTTTCTCTCTCAGAGTCAGCTTCTGATTGTCAAGCGCCAAAGACTCGACAACAGAATAGATTTGTACCTTGCGTTGGGCGGTGATGACATGAACCGTGAGAGCCAAGGGAATCCGGAACGTTTGGAGACATCATCCAATGAATAAAAAAATTAAGATCATTCTTCCCTTTCTGATTATATTCTTGGGGATTGTGGGCGCCCTGATCATGATCATGTCGCGGCCCAAAATCGAGCAGAAGGACGTTGCCTTCCTACCGCCATTGGTCCGCTCGCAGAGAATCGAGCTGAAGAGCTATCAACTCACCGTTAGATCACAGGGAACTGTGAGTCCCCGCACAGAGAGCGAATTGGTGTCTCAGGTTAAAGGCGAGGTCATAGCTGTCTCACCGCAGTTTGCAGCGGGTGGATTTTTTAGAAAAGGAGACGTGCTTTTGACTATTGACCCCAGAGATTATGAGTTCGCTATCGCCCTGCTCAAGGACGAAGTGGCCCAGTCCAAACTGCGGCTGGCCCAAGAACAAGGGGAAGCGCGCATTGCCAGAGAGGAATGGGAAAAACTCGGCGGCAGCGAGGAAGCGAATCCCCTCGTGCTGCGTGAACCTCAGCTCGCCCAGGCAAAAGCAGCGGTTGAAGCCGCTGAAGCGGCCTTGAGTCAAGCCAATCTGAATCTGGAGAGAACGAAAATCAATGCCCCCTATGACGGGCGTGTCCGATCGAAAAATGTCGATTTGGGAGAATACGTGAGCCCGGGAGTCCCCTTGGCTACGATCTATGCTGTGGATTTTGCCGAAGTTCGGCTTCCGATTCCGGACGATGAGATGGCCTATCTTGACTGCTGTATTGATTTTCGATCTCAGAATCCTGCTCCGCCCAATCTTGACGTCGACTTATCCGCTAATTACGGCGGGCAGACACATCATTGGTCGGGACACATTATCCGCGTGGAGGGTGAAATTGATCCGCTGAGCCGGATGGTGATGCTCGTGGCTCAAGTCAGAGATCCGTATGGACGCAACATAGAAAGCGATCGTCCCCCCTTGGCCGTTGGAATGTTTGTCGAGGCTGAAGTTCAGGGCCGCAGGGTCGACGATGTAGCCGTTATTCCCCGGTCAGCCTTACGGGGAACAGACCGTGTGCTGGTCATCGATGCCGATAGCCGAATTCACTTTCGAACAGTCGAGGTTCTAAAAAAGGATTCTGAGCATGTGATTATCAGCTCTGGATTGACGGCCGGAGAAAAAATATGTCTTTCTCCTTTAGAAATGGTCGTCGAGGGTATGTCCATCCGCGAAATGAATGAATCGAACACGGCAGGTCAATCCCAAACGGAGATAAACTGATGGGCGGTACACTCGGTTGGTTTGCAAAAAATCCAGTTGCCGCCAACCTCATTCTCGTTTTTATTGTGGTCAGCGGTCTCATCACCATGTCCACTGTCAAGCAAGAAGTTTTTCCTGAACTGTCGATTGATGTTATCACAGTGTCCGTTCCTTATCTCGGAGCAGCTCCAGAAGAAGTCGAAGAAGCTGTGTGTGTTCGGATCGAAGAGGAGATACAGAGTCTGGAGGGAATCAAGCGGATCCGCTCTCGGGCTTCGGAAGGATTGGGAACAGTGAGCATCGAACTTCTCCCCGGAACCGATGTGCGCAAGCTCCTGGATGATGTCAAGGCACGGGTGGATGCGATAGATACCTTCCCGGAGGAGACTGAAAAACCTATCATCCAGGAATTGTTGAACCGAAGACAGGTGATCAATATCGCTGTTTCCGGAGACACGGATGAAAAAACCCTCAAGGCTCTCAGCGAACAGCTCCGGGAAGACATCCTTCTGCTCCCTGGAATCACACAGGCTGAAGTGGCCAACGTCAGACCCTATGAGATTTCGATAGAAGTCTCCGAAAATGCTCTGCGCCGTTTTGACCTCACTTTTGATGAGGTGGCCATAGCCATCCGGCGCTCTTCTCTCGACCTGCCGGGCGGATCTATTAAAACAGACGGGGGAGAAATTCTTCTCCGCACCAAAGGACAGGCCTATATCGGAAGCGAGTTTGAAAAAATCATCCTGAGAACGCGGCCGGATGGAACGCGGGTTACAGTGGCCGATGTGGCCTCTGTGATTGACGGATTTGCCGAAACGGATCAGGCAGCCCGGTTTGACGGTCAGCCAGCAGCCCTCATTCAAGTGTTTCGGGTCGGTGATGAGGACGCGATTGAGGTGGCCACAAACGTGAAAAATTTTGTTCAAGAGTCCCAAAACAGATTGCCAGAGGGTATTCAATTGACGATTTGGAGTGACGACTCCGAAGTTCTCCGTGGCCGCCTGGATTTGCTCTTCAGTAACGGCCGTGCCGGATTGATTCTTGTCTTTCTGCTGCTGGCCATCTTTTTGCGTCTAAAGTTGGCGTTTTGGGTAGCCCTGGGAATTCCTGTGTCGTTTCTCGGTGCTATCTGGATGATGCCCAACTTTGACGTGTCGATCAACATGATTTCACTCTTTGCCTTTATTGTCGTTATCGGGATTGTCGTCGACGATGCAATCGTCGTTGGTGAAAGCATCTACTCCGAGTACGAGAAGGGAAAGACAGGAGTGGAAGCGGCCATCAACGGTGTTAAGCGCGTGGCTGTGCCGGTCATCTTTGCGGTTCTGACAAGCGTGGCCGCCTTCTGGCCGCTTCTCATTGTCGAGGGGATAATCGGAAAGATAATGCGGTTTATCCCTATTATCGTCATATTGACGCTGCTCTTTTCGCTCATAGAATCCCTCTTTATTCTCCCTTCCCATCTCTCTCATTTGAAATCCAAAAAAAAATTGCCTCCGCAAGGATGGAAAGGAGCATATGCCCGATTCCAAAACACATTCAATACTTTGTTCCGTCGATTTGTCGATAAAGTCTACAAACCCAGTCTGGAATTCGGACTCAAAAATCGTTACATTGCCCTTTCCGGATTCATCGCTATCCTGGTTCTCACGCTGGGATTGGTCGCAGGGGGGTGGATCAAGTTTGTCTTCTTGCCGCGAATCGATGCGGATAACATCACAGCCCGAATCACCATGCCTTTGGGAACACCCATAGACAAAACAATTGAAGCCGTTAAAAAACTCGAGGAAACGGCGCTCAAGCTGGAGAATGAATTCCAGACGGATACACCGGTTGTGCGTCATGTCCTGGCTTCGATAGGAGAGCAACCAAGTCTCAATCAGGCTGCGGGCCCCACTCCCTCAACCGGGGGCTTTGTGGGATCACACCTGGGGGAAGTGGACATCGAACTGACACCCGCCCAGGAAAGAGATGTGAGCAGCACGGCCATAGCTAACCGCTGGCGGGAAGTAACAGGTGTCATCCCTGATGCTGTTGAGCTTAGCTTTACCAGTGCTCTCTTCACAGCCGGAGCTCCCATATTTATTCAGTTAGCCAGCTCTGATTACACCGCTCTCCGCGAAGCCGCCCAAAAATTGAAGGACAAGCTGGGTAACTATCCCGGAGTCTTTGATGTGGCCGATTCTTTTCGGGAAGGAAAGCAGGAGATCAAGCTTGATATCACGCCCGTCGCAGAATCCCTGGGTTTATCCCTTTCGGATTTGGGAAGGCAGGTGCGGCAGGCCTTTTACGGGGATGAGGTTCAGCGGATACAAAGGGGGCGGGATGACATCAAAGTCATGATTCGCTATCCTGTTCAAGAGAGACGCTCTCTGGCCAATCTGGAAAACAAGAGAATAAGGACGGCAGGGGGTATTGCTGTCCCCTTCTCGGCCGCAGCCAATGTCTCCCTCGGCCGGGGTTATTCTTCGATCGAACGCACGGATAGGCGCCGCACCCTGAGCATCACGGCAGAAGTGGATGAGACTATGGCTAATGCCAACGAGCTCTTGGCCGATATCACAAAGAACGTTCTGCCAGCTCTACTGGCAAACTATCCCTCTGTCAACTATTCCCTAGAGGGAGAGCAGCGGGAACAGAGCGAAGCCCTGGTGAGTTTGCGGAATGGCTTCACCATCGCCCTGGTGGTCATCTTCGCGCTCCTGGCCATCCCCTTCAAATCATACCTTCAGCCCCTCATAGTCATGGGAGTTATTCCCTTCGGGATAGTCGGAGCCATCTGGGGTCATGTCATCATGGGTTTTAATCTTTCCCTTCTGTCATTTTTCGGGATCGTGGCCCTTACAGGAGTTGTTGTCAACGATAGCCTGGTCATGGTTGACTTCATCAATCGATACAGAGCTGAAGGACAGCCGGTCGATAAGGCCATCAGAGAGGCAGGGGTGGTGCGTTTCAGGCCGATCATCCTGACTTCGATCACAACTTTTGCCGGACTAACACCGCTGCTTCTGGAAAGAAGCCTCCAGGCACGTTTTCTCATTCCGATGGCCATATCGCTGGCATTTGGTGTCGTATTCGCCACATTTATCACCTTAGTTCTTGTGCCGATCAGCTATCTCATCCTCGACGATATCAAACAACGCTTATCCCGTGCCGTGTCTTTCATCAAACAACCGGCCTCTTAGAGCAAACATCTTGAAACCCATGATGACTCGAGGCATTCAGCAAGAGATTATGAATCTCAATCCGTATTCGTTGAAGCCCTCTCCCTCCATCCCATACAACTCCTACGGATCAAAACTCGCTCTAGCCGTTCGACACAACCAGGGCACCTTGTTGACCATCATATAATCGCTGTTCTTTGCCGCGGTTTGGGAACGGCTTTAAACTAAGCCTGCTGATTTACAAGATATGGTGATTTGCGATAGACTTTGAGGTCTGAGAAGGCCGATGAATGAGTGGCAAAGAATTCCTTTGGGATTGATTGTTATTGTCGTTATGCTGTTCTTCGTTGCTCTAGGTACAGATATTTTCTGGCTAGCGAAATTTGTCGGAAAACCATTTCCCAAAACAATGCCGGTTAGCCCTGCTGTTTACAATGCCTTCGCTGTTCCGGACATCATCATGTCTCTTTTGTTGTGTGTCGGCGCCGTGGGTCTTCTCAAGCTTCGCAAATGGGGCCTCGTAATCGGGCTTGTGGCCTTAGGGATGTGGCTGTTTGATTCCCTCCTTATTCTCGGAATAACCAAGCTTACCCAAATCAACATCCTCGGCCCGAGTATTTTTTTCGCTCTTTTTGCGGTGGTGTACCTTTTTATTAAAAGAAATCTCTTCGTCTGAACGATACCTTATATATATAAAGAAAATTTACCCGATAAAATCCCTCGTATGAAATCTCTGTGAATAGACAGTTCCAATCCAGCGCTGGACAATAAAAGGTGCCTGGCACCTTTTTTTAAAAAAAACTTGACAGCAGTGGGTCTAGCAAGTATACTGTGTATATCTTATAGATACACAGGATGAAAGAATGGAAATGTTCATCGTGATTTCGCCGTTGAATCCGGATCCGATGTACAAGCAAATCACGGATCAGATCAAAGATGCCATTGCGACAGGAACGCTGAAGCCGGAGACAAAACTTCCCTCAATTAGAGAAATGTCCAAGGAGTTGAATATCAGCATGATCACCATCAAAAGAGCCTACGCCGACCTGGAAAACGAGGGTTTAATCCTAACCCGTTCGGGTATGGGTTCCTATATCGCGGACATCAACAAGGACACATTGCGTGAAGAAAAGCTGATAGAAATTCGATCCGAGCTGAACAAAATCCGTAAAACAGCCGCTAAATTCGGCATTTCCGCAGAGGACATCATCCAGATAGTCAAGGAATCAGGAGAAAAGTCATGAAAAAGCACAAAGGATTTATTCGATTCAAGCTTTTGCTCGTGCTGACCATTATATTTATCTTTGTGATGTTTTTGGCAGGATAAGCTTATAGCCTAAGGCACACATTTCAAGGAGGTTAGAGATGACCAATATTATCCAGATAAAAGACTTGAAGAAAGAATACGAGGAATTCATTTTAGAGAGCATTTCCTGGTCTATCCCTAAAGGATACATCATGGGCCTCATCGGTCCGAATGGCGCCGGCAAGACAACAACCATCAAACTCATCATGAATCTCATCCAAGCCGACGACGGGGAGATTCGCGTGTTCGGTCTCGACCACATCCAGGCCGAGAAAGAGATCAAGAACCGGATCGGCTATGTGGGCGAAGAGCAGTATTTCTACGATTACAGAAGCGCTAACTGGACTGGTAAATTCGTCAGCCATTTCTATAAGCAATGGGATATGGAGTTATATCACAGCCTCCTCGAGCAGTTCGAACTCCCGAAGAAAAAAATGATTCGGAAGTACTCCAAAGGCATGAAGGTCAAACTTTCCCTGGCCATCGCCCTCTCCCACAAACCGGAACTTATCATCCTCGATGAACCGACGGCCGGATTGGACCCTGTCATACGACGGGATGTTTGCGATTTACTCCAAAACATCACCCAGGATGGAGAAAAAACCGTGCTCATCTCCTCTCACATCACAGATGATATCGCACGCATCGCAGATTACATCACCTACATGATCAAAGGCAGGATTGCCCGGACCGCAGCCAAAGACGATCTCCTGGATAACTGGAAGAAGATCCACTTCACAAAGGGATCTCTGGACCAACAGACTATTGCTAGTCTCGAAAAGGTAGAAGATCATATGTTCGGCAGCTCGGGGATCACAAAAGATTACCTGGCCATCAAGGATAAGCTCGAACAGGGCCTGGCCAGTGGTGACATCAAGGTTGAGAGTGTCGGCCTGGATGACATTCTCATTTCATTAGTCAAGGACAAATAGAATGCTCCGTCTGATCCAGAAGAATTCTTTCACTTTTTTCGCCTATCTTACCGGTTACATGTTTTTCATTTTTCCATTAATGAATTTCACCAGGTACACCACCGATGAGCCCTTCGACCCGACCTATATCTTTTATCAAACTCCGTTCATTTTCTGGATCGTACTGGGAGCCATCTGGACCCAGGAAAACTTGGAGAGCAAGATCAAAGGGTATTCTTTTTTGCGCACCCTTCCCATCACATTCGGTGAGATTGTGGTGTCCAAATTCATCGTTGCGTTTTTAACGATTGTTGTTTATGAAGTATTCCAGACGGCAACGCTCTCCCTCTTTTCCACACCTGCGGAATACATGACCATGATACGATCATACCTTGTCTTGTATGGAGGCCTATGTCTCATCATCTCCGGTCTGTTTTACTTGAGCATATTCAAGTTTGGATTTCTCCGTATGAGCAAATTTGTGTTCATTCTCTGGATTTTGCTGTTTATCTCACCCCTCCCCATCAGAGAATTCCTGGCCCCCAAATTCAACTTCGAAATCATGGACATCATCCGGCCAACCGCAAGCTTGAACTGGGTTCTGGTCGCAGTCGTCAGTCTTACCCTCTACCTCGGACTCATGCAGGCAACCAAAAAACTGAATCCTTCATCAGTAGGTTAAAGGAGCCGGCCATGTGGCAGTTGATAAAAAAGTTTTCATTTTTCTATATCCTGTTCTACATCATCATGATCGGGGTTGTTTTTCCCGCATTCAACCACGACCGGGTCACCAGCCCTAATCCCCTCAGCCTCTCTTTCGTTCTTTATCTCACGTCCTATCTTTTGATGGTCGTCATCGCTTCCCTATGGACGCATGAGCAGATGGAAAGCAAGACCATGGGATATGCATTTCTGCGCTCCCTCCCCATCAATGCCAAAGACATCGTTGCGGCGAAATTCGCAGTCGTGTTTATCGCTCTCTGCCTCTACACGGCTTTCCACTGTGCCGCCTTTTATTTTATTTCAAGCAATCCCGCGTACTTCAAGCCCGCATGCACCGTTATGATCAACAGCGCCGATATCTGCCTCATCATTTCTGCACTTCTCTATCTCGGGATATTCCGATATGGCTATGGCAAGTTCGGCAGGGTTGTTATCCTCACTTGGATAATTATTGTTATCTCACCCATCCCTGTATATCAATTCCTTATGCCCCACTTCGGTATCAGCCGGCTCGAACTCATCAATCAGATGAGCCGCCTGAGCTGGCCTATGTTAACCATCATCAGCCTCGGCCTCTATGTGGGGCTGATGAGGTTGTCCATCACTGCCTTGAAAAGGGCCAAGGGATACGGAGGTTAGAATGAAAAACAGGTTCAAGCTTTGGCATATTTTGATCTTAGTCCTGGCGGTTCTTCTGGGCCTGACCCGAGGCATCATCGCCTGTGACACCTGGGTGGCTCTTCCCAATGCCACGGCCATAGCCTACACTATCCTGGCTAAAAACAGCGACCGTCCGTTTTTTGACTGTCAGCCTCTGGTCTTGCATCCCCGGAAAAAATGGCCGTCCGGAGCCTCCCTGAATTTGGGCAGAATCACCATTCCTCAGGTGGAAGAGACGTACGCCACTTTAGGCTCAAGCCCCTACTGGTGCTGGGGTTACGAAGAAGGCATCAACGAGTATGGAGTGGCCATCGGCAACGAAGGGATTTTCACCAAAACTCTGGACAAGGCTATCAAAGCCCATAAACAGGGCAAAGGCCCAGAATTCGGACCAACAGGAATGGATCTGCTTCGCCTGGGACTGGAGCGCGGCAAAACGGCCCTCGAGGCCCTGAATGTGATCACAGGGCTTGTCGAAGAGTACGGCCAGTTCGGCTCCGGCACCCCCACCAAGGGACTGGATGGGGCCTACGACAACTCCTACATCATCGCCGATGCCCGAGAGGTGTGGGTTTTGGAAACCGCGGGAAAGCGCTGGATTGCCAGAAAGTTCACAAAAGGCACCACATCCATTTCCAACAAGCTGAGCATACAAACGGAATGGGACCTGGCCTCGCCTGACCTCATTGACTATGCCGTGAACAAGGGATGGTGGGCAGAGGATCAAAAGGACAGCTTCAACTTCGAAAAAGCCTACAGTTTGGAGACAGGGGTATACAAAATGCAGAACGAACGAGCTCATACCCGCCAGTCTTGCTCGCAACGCCTGCTGGAAGAAAAGAAGGGGCAGGTCACGCCGCGCTGGATGATGGAGATAGCCAGAGATCGCTCCTCCAACCCGAGTATCGATCTTGACCAGACAGCCAGTTCCTGTGTGGCGATTTTGCCCGACACATCGGACGAACTCCCTGTGTTCTGGTGGTGTGCGGCCACTCCCAGCAGCAGTTGCTATGTGCCCTTCTTTGTCCAAGGCAGCAAGCTTCCCGAGATCGTCTCCACGACCGGACCTGTCGGTAAGGTTATCATTCCCCCCCGCGAAGTGGATATCGACTCTTTTTCCGATCAGTCTTACTGGTGGCTGTTCCGGGATCTCTGCGACAAAGTCAACCTGGACTGGAAGGAAAGAAATGCCATCGTCAGGACCGAATTCGATGTACTCGAAAAGAAATTTGCGGCAGAAATTCCGGCCGTCATAACCGAAGCCGTCCGACTCCGCCGGGCGGGAAAGGGAGATGCCGCCGCGAAGGTACTGGACAATTACACAGCCCAGTGCATAAGACAATCTGTGGCCAAGGCCAACGAGCTCCGGGGGAGTTTCGGCACGATTGACATTCCGGGCCAATACAAACCTTACATCGGCTCCTACATCGCCAATTTCGGGTCTTACAAAAATGCCAAGTTCAGAGTGCTATTCAGGAATAAACGACTGGCTGTCGATATCCCGGGTCAGACGGTTGTGGAGCTTAAAGAGCCGGATGAGGAGGGACTGCGGTATTTTGCAGTGACTCCAACGGTTGCGGTGTCTTTCGAGCAGGATGCAGAAGGCCAGATCAAAGCCCTGAAATTTCATCAAGCCCTGGTTTCGCCCAGAAATAAGAACCAAAATGACCGGCCGCCCGACAATGTCCCCGAAGAGTTCAAACCCTATGTCGGACAATACAAACCCCCGATGGGAGGAGATGAAATCACCGTCCTCTATCAAAAAGGGCATCTGGCCGTAGACATTCCCAACCAGATTCTCGTTGAGCTGAGACCTCCGGACAAGAAAGGCAGGTGGGCCTTTACGATCGATCCAAGTACAGCCGTATCCTTTGTCATCAATAAATCCGGAAAAGTCACCGCCATGCGTGTCCATCAGACATTCGTGCTTCCGAAAGAAAATGAAAACTTGGTCTTGTCCGGCGGCGCAAAAGAAGCGAAAGTCCACAAAACTCTCCCAACAATCCAACAACGCCTGGAACGACTGGTTCAACAACTGGAAGAGAAGCGGCAGGAATACCATATCCCCGGGATGGCCATCGCCGTGGTCAAAGACGACACACTCATCCTGGCCAAAGGCTTTGGGTTGGCCGATATCGTTCAGAAAAAGTCCGTTACACCGGAAACACTCTTCGGCATCGGCTCCACTACTAAAGCTTTCACTGGAGTCCTGGTCGGCATGCTCGTGGATGACGCCATCATGAACTGGGATGATCCGGTGACCAAGTACCTTCCCTACTTCACCATGAACATCAAGACCAAAAGAAAAGATGCCGTTGTCACTATCAGGGATCTTCTCTGCCACCGGACGGGTTTCACCCGGATGGGCATTCTCTACGCTAACGGAGCTGTGCCGCGCGAAGAAATACTGCGCACAGCCGTCAATGCCGTACCTTGGAACAGCTACCGCCGCAAATGGCACTACAGCAACATCATGTTTATGGCCGCCGGTGTGGCCGCTGAAAAAGCCACCGGCACGGATTGGAATACTCTGATAAAAAATCGGATTTTTAAACCCTTGGCTATGAATAGCTCCACGACATCCATCAACCACATCCCAGCCAACAAACCTTTGTCGCACGGCTATCTCTGGGAGGAGGAGCTGGAGACCTTCAAAAAACTTCCCAAGCGTGTGGTCGACAACGTCGGACCGGCCGGGTCAATCGTCTCCAATGTTCTGGACATGGCCCAGTGGATCAAGTTTCAACTCGGGCGTGGTGAGTTGGAAGGAAAACGTCTCCTAAGTGAAGCCCAGCACAAGGAGACCTGGAAGAGACAAATGAAGATCGAAGGAGGTGCGGGCTATGGATTCGGATGGATCCTGAGTCGCTGGGAAAAGCAGCGGGTCATCACCCATGGCGGCAACACGGATGGCTATGCGGCTCAAGTCGCTTTGCTGCCTGAATCCAACATCGGTTTTGTCCTTCTGGCGAATGTCTCTGCAACACCCCTCCAAGATTTGTCTTTGAACATGGTCTGGGAAAGTCTGCTCAGCGAGTGGGTGGACGGGGATGGCGCGACAGCCAACAGCGATCTGAAACCATATTTAGGGAAGTACAACGCCAACTTCGGCCCGCATAAGGACGCGGAATTTACCGTCTTTAATAAAAAAGGGCAATTGGCCATCGACGTCCCCGGGCAAACCGTCTATGAGCTCAGGAAGACGGACGAAGAGGGAAAATGGCATTTCGCTGTCAGCAGTCAAATCAGCGTGACCTTTGATCGGGACAAAGACGGACACATCGTGGCCATGAAACTTCACCAACCTAACATCACACTCTATCTACCTCGGATTGGTATCGAGAGGCCACCGGAAATTCCTCTGGATCAACTGGAAAAATATCGCGGAAGTTACTACGGGGAAAAGATGGATGAGACGGTGGAATTGGTGATCAAGAATAACAGCCTGGCCTTGAAAATACCAGGTCAGAAAACATACGAACTTCGAGCGCCCGATGAGGAAGGAAAATGGCGCTTTCTGGTCACTGACAGCACGGTCCTTTCATTCAAAGAAGATGAGACCGGAGAAGTGTTATCCTTTACATACTTTGAAGGAGGACAGTCTTTGGAGTACGTGAGAGTTAAGGATGACTCCGAAGTGCGTCTTCCCACAATTGAGCAAATACAAATTCTGAGAGACCAGCAAGGCAGGAAAAAGACATTTGAAAAGCTGGGTGGTATCCGACTCTCCGGGACAGTGCATCGTCCTCATTCGGGGCTGTGCGGTAAAATTGTCTGGCATATCGACGGAGTCGATTTCTTCCGGGAAGACCAGGACTATGGAAAATTCGGTTGTTACTTCGGAGCACTCACGCAGGAAACGGCGATGACAAAATTTCCCCATGGCCGGCTTGATGTGCTGCGCGGCAGGTTTTTCGAACAGGAATTGCACAAGCACCCTGCTGTCATCTTCGGAGACTGGAACGACTTCTTCGAATCCGCAGAGATTCTCAGCCAGAAAAAGAGCGGTGGACGCAAGGTCTTGCTCATCAAACTCAAAGGAAAGGATGCGCCTCCCTACACGCTCACGCTGGATGCGGAGACGGGAGATACTTGCGAAGCCCAGACGACAGTCATGATACGCGGCACAAGCCAGCAACCGCCCATTTCCTTCCGGTATGAAGAGTATCGCGATGTCCACGGCCTCCGGATCCCCTTCCGTGTGATATCGGAAAGCGAACATCAGGGCAATGTTATTTTTGAGTTCGACAGTGTTGAGACCGGACTGGATTTCCCGGACAGCCTCTTCGATCTCAAAGCCGAGACAAAAAAATAGGGAGACAAGCCATGCTGCGATTGATACAAAAAAATGCGGTCGGTTATCTTATAGTAGGTCTTTCACTCATGGTGCTTGTCACCGTCTATATGCTCATTCGTCGTGGTCCGTTCGATCCGGCCATCATCCTTTTCCAAGGGCAGATGATGATCTACGGCATCGGAGCGGGCCTGCTTAATTCGGAGCAGCTTGAAGAGAAATGTCAGGGTTACAAATTCTTGCGGATACTTCCTCTCAGCAACAGGGAAATTATCGTCTCTAAGTTTGCCGTGTTACTGATAACCACTGTCCTTCTGGTTGGCTTCAATTGCATGTCCTACCTTCTGATAAGCGAGAATTCAGATCTGTTCACGTATGGCCGCACATTTCTTCTGTTCTGCGGAAATCTCAGTCTAATCATCGGAGCGTTCCTGTATATTTTTATCTTTCGTTTCGGTGCGGCTAAATTCATCAAGATAGGCTGGATCATCATGGTCTCAGTTATGATTGTACCTATACTCTTTATCGAAATTGCACTACCCGAGATCAACATTGATTTTCCGGGCATACTCAAGGCCATGACCGGCCTTCACTGGATGCTCTGGATCCTGATATCTCTATTGGTTCTCGCAGTTTACTATGGATTATTGGGCATGGCCGTCAAAGCCAAGTTGGCCCGAAAGCTGATATTTTAAACACTGGTGTCAAGAGGAGTCAGAATGTGTTCATAGTCTTATCGCCTCTAAATCCGGATCCGATGTACAAACAGGTCACAGACCAGATCAAGGATGCCATTGCCAGCGGATTACTCAAGCCCGAAGAAAAACTCCCCTCCATCCGCGAAATGTCCAATGATTTGAAAATAAGCATGATCACAATAAAACGGGCCTATGCCGATCTGGAAAACGAGGGATACATCATCACCCGGCTGGGATTGGGATCTTATGTGGCGAATATCAATAAAGAGTCATTACGCGAGGAAAAATTAGCCGAAATCCGAAAAGGCATTGGAAAGATTATTCATACCGGCAAGAAATTCGGCATATCGGCCGAGGAAATCATCGCCATTCTCAAAGATAAGAAGGAGAACAGAAATGGCTAACACCCTGGAAATATCTCAACTGCGAAAAGAGTACAGAGGTTTTACCCTCCAAGACATCTCGCTCGTTGTTCCCGAGGGAACAATCATGGGCTTCATTGGTCCTAACGGAGCAGGTAAGACAACGACCATAAAAATCATTATGGACATGATTAAGCCCATAGCAGGAGAGGTCAAGATCTTCGGGCTCGATCATACAAAACACATCAAAGAAATCAAAAACAGAGTGGGCTATGTGGGCGAGGATCAGTTTTTTTACGGGGATAAAACCGTGGCTTGGACAGGGAAATTTGTTTCAGAGTTTTACGACAACTGGGATGCGAACACATTCCAGAGCCTTCTGACGGAGTTTGTCATAAGCCGCACCAAAAAGACCCGTGAACTATCCAAAGGCATGAAAGTGAAGCTATCGCTGGCTCTTGCCCTTGCCCATAATCCTGAGTTCATGATTCTCGATGAACCCACAGCAGGGCTCGATCCCGTGATCCGCCGGGATATTCTTGAGCGTTTTAGATCCTTTGCCGATGACGGAAAAAAGTCGGTGCTTATTTCATCCCATATCACAGATGACATTACCCGAATCGCGGATAGTGTCACCTTTCTAGTTGAAGGGAAAATCGTTCTTTCCGAAGCCAAGGATGAATTGCTTTCCAAATGGAAGAGGATTCATTACAAAGAGGGCGCTCTGGATGAGACTATTGTGAAATCTCTCACTAGCCGTAAAGCGCATATGTTTGCCCATTCAGGAGTCACCGATAACTACACCACCTTGAAGGAATCACTTGCGGAAGGGATGTCCAAGGAAGAGATCAAAATCGAGAACGTAAACCTGGATGATGTGCTTATCTCCCTGGTGAAAGGAGAATAATCATGTGGAATATAATAAAGAAAGACTTCACATTTTTTGCTGTCTATCTAGTTGTTGTTCTCGCCTTTGCCAGTATTATGGCCATCGCAGTGAACAATGAACTCAAAGTATCTTTTGTACTCATCAGCGGATTCCTCGTGATTCTTCAGATTGTCGGGGGAACATTCATCAACGAACAGTATGAGGAAAAACACAAAGGCTATGCTTTTTTAAGCACACTTCCGGTTAAAGAAAAAGAAATTGTAGCGGCAAAGTTCTGTCTTGCTCTGATAACCAATGTTCTCTATGTTGGATTCCTCGTCTCCCTGTTTGCGCTTTCTCCCAGTCCTTCCGAAGAAATCGCGCTGGCGCAATCCTACATTCTCTTCATGGGAATTGTCAGCCTGGCACTTGCGGGTTTGAGCTACATCGGCATCTTCGGCATCGGCTACACCAAATTCGCGGTCATCGTCTTGAGTTTTCTTGTCGCTCTGGGCCTTGTACCCATGTTCCTTATGAAATCTTACCAGGACCGGATGGATGTCCTTATCGATCAGATCCTGGAATTCTTTACTAACCTCAACTGGCTGATCATCCTTCCTGCGGCTCTTGCCTTTTACTTCGGATTGATGCTCCTGGCTGTTAAAATAAAAAACTATCGCAGCTTAGTGATTAGCTAATTCATTTTTTTTTGGATGTGAAGGGGCAACATGTTTTTGCACCGGAATATGCTGGAGACGGCGATCAAATCTGGCCGAGTATCCGGGAAAGGAGACGACAGCATGAGAACTAAGAAGAGCAGGGCATTTATCGCCTCTGTGGGATTTGCGCTGATCATAGGGATGTTCCTCAATGCACAACAGAAAACCAGGGAAAAGCCCGAGACAGCTCAAGACATGAACTCAAAGGACATTGCCGTTTTAACCCAGTGGATCAGGAGCAATGCAATCCCGCTCGACAGCGTCGAAGCGGGGCGCGGCTTTCGGGATTTGCAGCCCCTCAAAAAACTCTTCAAAGACGTTCGGATCGTCGGTCTGGGTGAGGCCACCCACGGCTCTCGAGAATTTTTCCAGTTCAAGCACCGCATGCTCGAATTTCTTGTGAAAGAGCTGGGATTTCAAATTTTCGCCATCGAGGCCAGCTATGCGGGTTGCAACAACATCAACAATTATGTCCTCTACGGCAAAGGGGATCCCGCCGAAGCTTTGGCCAGTCAAAAATTCTGGACCTGGGATACAGAAGAGGTTCGGGATATGATCCAGTGGATGAGGGAGTATAACACGGAAGTTCCCGGTGATAAGAAGGTGAAATTCCTCGGCTACGACCTGCAGCACCTGGAACAGGGGATGGATTTGGTCGAAGCTTTTGTTACAAAGCACATCCCCAAATATGCGGATACCGTCTCCACGGCGATATCCCATCTCAGAATCGACCCCTTCGCCATAACGGATCTTCCCAAAGCCGATCCTGAAGACAAAGCCCGAATTTTATCCCAATTGTACGAAATGATGGGCATTCTGTCCTTTCATGAAACCCCGCTCATAAGAGAAACCTCCGCTGATGCTTATGCCTTTGTTCTGCATAACGCCCGGGTTATCACCCAATTTTATGCCGCCTACAGCAAACCTATGATGGGCAAAGATTCATTCCAATCAGCCGCTGCCCTCAGGGACCTCTACATGGCGGAAAACATTGAACACATTCTGAATACAGAGGGCCCTGATGCGCGTGTTGTCGTGTGGGCACACAACGGCCACATCTCGAATGCGACGTGGGGTATGAACTTTCCGGCTATGGGATCGCACTTGAAAAAGACGCTGGGAGATGCGTACTATGCTTTGGGTTTCGCCTTTAACCGGGGTTCCTTTCAGGCCCGCCTCATGGATCCCAACAGTGATCAAAATGGGGCTTTGATTGAGTTCAGCGTCAATTCAGCTCCGGAGGGATCTGTGGAATGGTCTCTGTCCAAGTCAGGAATAGGCAAGTTCGTTCTCAATTTTTCAAGCTCACCGGATAATGGGATCGTGCAGAAGTGGCTGGCATCGGCTCATCCCATGCGTTTTATCGGTGCAGCCTTCTCCCCCAAAATTGGGGATAAACAATATATGGCCCCTATCATTCCCAAGGATCACTTTGACGGTGTCGTCTTTTTCGAGATGACATCAAGAGCCCGTCCCAACCCTACGGGGAAAAGAGGGCCTTACAAAAAACCGGAAAAAAAGATCTAGCTCATTTATCAAAATTCATTTCTGGCCGAACAGCTCTTTGATATCAAAGTAGTCGAAATAGTAAATGAACTTTATGGAAAAGCTGTTGATCTGCGGGGATTGGAGCGTGTGTTTCAGGTTGGTCCAATAAGGATTAATCAACCGGTCGGCTGATGTGTAAATGGCATTCTTCCAATTGAGAAGTATCTCGCTTCCCGGAGCGAAATTCCAACGATAGGTCAGATCGATGTTAAAGGCGTTGTAATTGAGATCATGATTGCAGTCACAGCTCACGGGTGATAGCCGTCCGTTTTCAGCAAGTTCAAAATACCCGTTATATTCCACTGAGGACCAGTAGTGCCGCAGTCTGAAGTTCAAGGCCATTTTGCTGTTGAAGGCATAAAACAAAGTCACCATGTTAACGAGCGCCTGCCGGTTCCTCTCTCCGAAAAGTATCATATTCGTATCCGGAAACACATCGACAAATCCTGGTTCGTTGAGGTATTTTTCTACAGACGAATCCATGGCTATACTTATCCTATCCCTTAGCCTTAAAGTGGGCGAAACAGTCAGCGACCAGGATTTGCAGTCAAAATCATAGTCATACGAATCCGCATAGCTTCCTTGCACCCTCACGCCCAGGGGCCGCCTTGAGTCTGTGGTGAGGGCTGCCAATCCTTGGTAGTATTTCTGCCTGACAAAGTATCTTTGGGGATTCCTGGGCTCGTAGTAGTCATGGCCCTCAACAGGGACAAGGGTTAGCTGGGTTTCCCAGGAATAGTGGTTTTTGAAACTGGCAGACATTGTGTACTGGACAGCAAATTCAGCCAAATCACTCGGGCTATAGATCCTGCTGTAGAGGAGATCGAGCCCGTTACGGACACTCAGGAAAATCCCGCGAGGCTTGAGGAGATTGTAGTTCAAGGAGAACCGGTTGATGATCTCATTGTTGCGCCTGAGGTAGCCAAGGTCGTTTTGGTCGTATGTGTCATTGATGACGGAAAGAGAATAGAGATACTGGAAGGCACCGCCTGTTTTTCCAGCTTCGAGATTGATCTTGTAGCCTGTCGTGGTGATATCGTCTTTAGTGATGCGGCTGAGGGCGCCGGTTCCTTTGAGTTTGTAGAGGTTGTCGGCGTCTGCCAGCTTGAATTCAGCCGCCGTCACATTGGCCAAATAGCTTGTTCTGAGAACGTTGGAGTTGATAAGACTCAGGTAGGAGTTCTCGAAAAGATTCTGATCGATAACAAACAGACTGAGATTGGTGAAGGATTGGGTGAGGATTTTCCTTGTCTTTCCTGTTTCGATGTCCTGAACAGTGGCATGGGTGGGACCTGTCATGGCATTGAGAAAGCCGATGCCCAGCCCGCCATTTGTCCGGCCCGAAATTTTTGTAGCGTTGATAAGGGGCGTTTCGGCCGGGTTGCGAAGAACTCTCTCAGTACTCCCAACCTGGTCAGAGACAACATCATAGCCAACCGGCTGCGCTCCGATGCGGCGAGAGTAAAAAATCTCTCCTTTCTGAAAAAGCTCTGTTCCCTCTGTAAAGAACTGCCGTTTTTCGTTGTATTTTATTTCATAGGGAGTAAGGTTGAGCACGACTTCATCGGATTCGACCTGGCCAAAGTCCGGCACAAGGGACATATCGAGGGTGAAGCTGTTCGTGAATCCATACTTGAGGTCGAGCCCTCCGTTCAATACGTTTCCCCATTGGCTGTCGATGTCGTTGATAGCATAGGCAGAAAAAAAAGGCATGAATGACAGGCGTACCGGAGGAGAGATGTTGTGTATTCCCTCGAGAAGACCCATCTCTTTCCACCAGCAGTCGAGTTCGTTGCTCACATAGCTCCAGCATGACCATTCCCTGTGACGGGCGATCCATCTCCACACATTGAAACCCCAATCCTGAATCTCTTTGTTTGAAAATCGGAGTGCAGAAAACGGAATTCTCATCTCCACAGTCCATCCCCTATCCGTCCTTGTCGCCTCACTCTCCCATACAGCATCCCAACTGGTTATGGCCTGGTCCCCGTAAAATTTGACATCCCGTTGCACTCCAGTCAACGAGACATGGAAGAAGTAGGAATTAATCCCATCATTAAAGGGGCTGATGTGCACAGCAAATGATTCTGCATTAGAGACAAAGGAGTCACGGACACCAATTTCTGTCCTCATATTCTCTGGCGATTCATCAAAGCACATTCCGCAGATATAAATAGCTCCGTCGTCATAGCCCACATGCGCTACTGTCTTTTGTGAAGGAAGATTTCCGTTGTAGGGGCCCCACTGGATGAATTCCGTGAGGTTGGGGAGTTTTTTCCAGCAGCCATCGTCGATCTTTCCATCGATTTTTGGAGGATCAATGATTCTAAAGACGGGAGACACGCTTGGTATCTTTTGAGAGGACATTGGGGACGGCCAAAGCAACGTGTGCAGAAAGACAACTTTGAAGCAGAGAGCGATAAACAGACTTTTTTTCATTCCTTTTCCTCAGCTTTGTGGCTGCAAAAACTATGCCAGAAGGTTTTGTCTAAAACATCTTATAGAAAAACTCTGGAGGTGTAAATAAACTTTAATCTTCCTCCGATTAGGCCGCTTGGACCTTCTGCAATCTCGCTGCCGCAAGAGGCGCACAGAAACAGAAATTTTGAATAATAGGCTTGGCCGCCTTTAGGATTGGAATCCAATCCCCACTCATAATTGAAAGATAAGAATATCCCGATCACTTCCTCGAAACAAACTTTAAAGAATGATCGGTGCGAAAAATTGGAAATGGAGAGAATCATACTTTATGTGACGGTTACAGAGTGGTTTTTTCTCATTCATCTGGAAGAATTGAGGCAATGAAGACAGATGCTAGTCTATTTTGGGTTTCGCTTTTGAGCGAAACGAGATAAAATGATTATAGGATCAAAGCTAATTCCATAAGCACCGATGGAGGAATTGAAAATCCGGTGTTCGTTCCGGACATGTGAATTTCACGATTTTTAAAAATCGCAGAGCCATGAAAATACTAAAAGGAAAATCCGTTTCACCCGGTATCGCCAAAGGAATTGTGGCACTCTATACTTGCGAGTATGAAGAAACCGTTCCGCATTATGGAATCGATGAGGCCCAGATCCCAAACGAAATAGAGCGTCTTAGTCAGGCATTCGAAAAAGCGAAATCCCTCATGAGCGATATGATTGATCTCTCGAAAAAATCCTCTAACGAACAAGCAGCAGATATTGTGAATGTTCACTTGACGATTCTTAACGATACGAAACTCTTTTCCAGAATAAAACAGGTTATCATCGACAATAAAATCAACGCCGAACATGCCATAATCGATACGTTCGAGGAATACATCGAAATGTATAAAAACAATCAGCTCCATTTTCAGGAACTCACACATGATTTCATGGATGTCAGAGATCGTATCCTCGAATCTATCGCAGAGACCTCCGGACATTTCGAGTGCTCAATCGATGAGCGGGAACCGATCATCGTGGCAACCCAGCGGCTGAATTCACATATGCTGTTGAATATACCAAGAAGAAATATTCTTGCCTATGTCACCTCGGAGGGGGGATACACCACACATGGCTCCATTCTTGCGAGGTCATTGGATATCCCGTTGATATTCGGCATAGATGTCAAAAAAGAACTCAGCTGCGGCATGCGAACAATCATAGACGGGATGTCAGGCAAGGTTATCTTATCACCGGATGAGCATACAGAAAAATATTACGATAGAAAAGCCAAGCAGATTCGTTCCAGAAGACAGTTCTGCGACACATACAATCATTTAAAAACAAAAACAAAATCAAATATCAGGATCACATTAAAAGTCAATATAAGCCATCCAGGTGAGATAGATCTTCTTGAAGGATTTAACCATGACGGAATCGGCCTCCTTCGAACCGAATTCCTTTTCCTGGAACGGGAGCAACCCCCTTCAGAGGAAGAGCAGTACAAAATGTACAAGACAATCTTTCAGAAAGCCGGCGGCACGCCGGTCGTCGTAAGGCTGCTGGATATTGGCGCAGATAAGAGTCCCCTCTTCTTTGATCTTCCTGAACAAACCAATCCTGATCTTGGAATTCGAGGTGCACGTGCTGTTGAATATTTCTATGATATTTATTTAACCCAAGCAAAGGCCATATTGCGTGCTGCCAGGGGTTTTGACATAAAGTTATTGTATCCGATGGTCTCTGACATGAGTGATATAAGGACCTTCAAATCTCTAATATCTGACGCGAGAAAAAAACTGAAGAAATCTGACCAACCCTACAGCCGATCGGTCAAAGATGGAATAATGATAGAAACTCCTGCAGCCGCGCTCCTGGCTGAACAGCTTCTGAGAAAAACAAGTTTTGCGACTATCGGCTCGAATGATCTTTTGCAGTACACCATTGCTGCATCGCGGGAAAATCCACTCTTAGGGGAAAAATACCACATTCTCCATCCGGCTGTGGTGAAGCTGCTGGAGATTACGATCAAAGCAGGAAAAAAACACAAGAAGGAGATCTGCTTGTGTGGAGAAGTCGCTTCTTTTGAAGAGTTCTATCCATTGTTTCTAAAATTGGGGTTGCGATGCTTCAGTGTTGCAGCCATGAGATTTCCGGCTATTAAATGCGACCTCATGCATCTTTCAATAGCCCGCTTCGCCTCATCCATAAAAGAGGTGTATGCAGCCTCAACCAAGAATGAACTGGAAAAACTGCTTAGAGGGGCTCATTGATCCTTCTCAGAAGTGGCTGAAAAAACCTGATCCCCACATTGAATCGGCAAACACCAGTGATTGAAAATGCAAATATCTTATGCGCTCTTGGATACGGTGTCCATGGACACTTAAAATAGATGCTGGCAATCTCTTTCAACCTGCCTTTCCAGCTCGCTTTATCCAGGGATTTCTGGAATTTCTTGTTACTTATTTCGAAAAATCTATCTATCCGATAGGGTAGTCATGAAGAGGACGATCAGATCTTCTTCCTCGGGAGTCAATCCCAGGTTGCCCATCTCATCGACATTGACATTCTCAGCGATTTCCGGAGGAGGCCAGCTTGATCCCTCTTTATCCCGGGTGTTGTAAAAATTCACGACCTCTTTGAGGCTTTTGAAAAAACCGTTGTGGGTGAACGCTTTGACAAAGCCATCATAAGGCCGGAGATCGACATTGCGGAGAGTGGGAACCTTCTGTTTTCCTATGTTTTCTCGGGCATACTGTTTGTATTCTTCGGTTGTTTCCAAAAAGCCGCCCAGACCCTTGTCCACCCAGTTTTCACCGTCCAAATTCCACTCCTTGCCCATCGCATAAAACGGATTGTCGGGGTTCCTGGGAACACCGAGGTTATCGTAGGTGAAGTCCGTGAAGAGAGGCGGATTGCCGTCGATAGAGTCCAACACATGACATTGCGCACACAATCCGGTCGTGTTGAAAAGGACGAGTCCTTGGAGTTCGGCTTCGTTCAATCCCAGGTTTTGAAACCTGTCCTTGTTGCCCGCATCGACAGCGGCCACATCCAAGCCCGCTTTGGCTGCCTTTCTCCAAAAATCATCGAACTTGGAGGTGAACTTGGTCATATCACCGGAGCGCTCGTAGGCTGCTATAGAACGGCCGATTTTTGCGTATATCGCCTCCGGATCTTCGATATACAGGGAATCAGCTCCCCATACTTCCCGGAAAAGATCGGCATAATCGGAATCGATAACCTTCTGGATAATGGCTTTGTTATCCGGGTTGTTCTGCTCCAGGGGATTGAGGAAGGGCCCCATGGCCTGCTCGGCAAGGGGATCGCCCAAAGTCCAGCCTGTGGCCCGGCCATTCCAGAACATACCGCCGACAAACGTTCCCTCGTCATCACGATGGAGTTCCGGACTGGCGCCAGCATAGGCGGATGTGGGAGGCTTCCTGTTTCCGAAACGGGGTTCCAGGGCACCGGGATAGACTGAACCAGCTTTGTTTAACGCTTCATCAGGACCTGTCCATCCGACTGTCGGTCCGTGACACACGGCACAGGCCTGCCCCATGGGCTCAGACAAACGGGTATCGAAGAACAGTCTGCGCCCCAATTCCTCTTTTGGTGTCAGCTCTTGGGCCGTCAAAATCTCGGTCTCATCGGCCGCAGTCTCTTCTATCTCAGCAGCCGGTTCGTCCTTTTTTGCACAGCCAAAAATAAAGGCTAAAGACAGAATACTCAAAGCGACGATTGATTTTCTCACAATATCCATCCTTTTTCTCCTTTTTCAATTTATCTCACAGCCTTAATTTTAATAAAGCTGCGGCGGGTAATATACTACTAACTCTATAAAATTGCAAAACTATAGAGGCCGACTTTGCTGGACAAACCGCCCCAAAGGCAGAACCGCACAGCTAAGAAAAACCTTAGAAGAAACTGGACTTGAATAGACGGAATAAGCCCGTCCTCATTTTTGAAAGAAACGATCAAACTGAAGAAAATTTCAACTTTTCAAAGGCTGACCCCAATTCGCTTGTTGGTGACAAACACAAATGCCAGCAACACAACGCCAACGCCTTTCAACCAGATAAGACCGGGCCAGAAGAGGGCTGCGGCACACCCTGCAAGCAGCACCCTCTGCCCAACGGTCAAAGGCCGAAAGAGGTGCCCGGCAAAGGCCAGCGCAAAAGCAAAAAGGCCAAAAAAGACAAAGACAAACACTATCAGTCGATCAAGCCAACCGCCGCTGATCAAAGCTGTATAGGCAAACAGAACAGGCATGATGTACAAAGCCTTGGACAGCTTCCAAGATGTAAGGCCAGTGGTCATAGGACGGGAGCCGGCTATCGAAGAAGCGGCAAAGGCCGCAAGACAGACAGGCGGCGTGACGTTGGAATCCTGTGAGAGCCAGAAAATGATCATGTGGGCCGCCAACAGAGAGACACCCATCTCGGATAGCGCCGGCACAGTCAGAATAGCGATCATGATGTACGCCGCCGTCACCGGCAAGCCCATGCCGAGGAGCAGGGACGCACCTGTGACCAGCAGCAAAGCCAAAAGAAGAGATGCCCCAGACCAGTCCACGATCAAATGCGAAAAAGTGATGGACACACCGGTCATGTTGATGGTACCCACGATGATGCCTGCGGTAACGAGTAGAATTGCCGTGGGAATCATGTTTTTCGCGCCTGTGGCGAGTGCCTCCACGATGGATGAGAGGGCCATCCGGTTCTTGCGGCTCAGCCAGGAAGAGATAATAACGGCCAGGATGGCAAATCCTGCCGAATAGGTTGGGGTAAAGCCCGCAGCCAGCATGATGATGAGGAAGACAATTGGCATGAGAAAGGGAATCCCCTCGAGCAGTATTTGTCCTACGGGCTCTGATTTGTCCTCCTGGCTCTTCCCTAATCCTGTCCTTTTCGCTTCGAGAAAAACGTAGAAGGCGACTGAGGAAAAATAGAGCACGGCCGGCAAAAGTGCCGCAGCAATGATGGATGCGTAGGGAATTTGAGTCCACTGAGCCATGATAAAGGCACCGGCTCCCATAATGGGGGGCATCAACTGACCTCCCGTCGAAGAAGCGGTCTCGACGGCCGCGGCAAATTTCGGGGTAAATCCTGTCCGCTTCATCATGGGAATGGTAATGGCTCCGGTAGAGACGGTGTTGGCCACGGCACTACCGGATATCGTGCCCATCAATCCGGAGGCCAAGACTGCTACCAATCCCGGCCCACCTGAAATTTTTCGGGTCAGCGTCCGAGACAACCGGATTATGAAATCTCCGCCTCCAGACTTTAACAGAAAGGCGGCAAAAAGAATAAACATGAACACATAGGTGGACGAAATCGAAGCAATCATCCCGAAGAGCCCTTCGTCGGTGAAAAACATCCGGTAAAGCACACGGGACAGAGTCATTCCCCTGAAGCTGAAAAGGCCCTCGATCAGTTTTCCCCACCACAGGACATAGGTCAGAAAGAAGATGGCCAAAGCGGGAATGATGTAACCCGAAGTTCGCCGGGCCAGTTCGAGAGCCAGGACTATGGCCAATCCGGCAAAGACCAAATCAAAGGCGCTGGGCACTTCATTCCGGATGTGAAGGGCCTCCTCAAAAAGGATGAGGTAGATACTGGTGGACAAGATAAGTATCCCCAGCAACAGACTGATCATCTTCCCGATCTTCGTCACTCTCCTCTTAAACCATGGATAAAGGATAAATCCAAGAATACCGAGAAGACCCAGATGCAGAGAGTTCCGCCACAGATCACTCAGATTTCCGAGGGTGTTGGCCCAGATATGGAAGAGAGCCACGGCGGCCGCGATCCAGGTGATCACTGTTTTGCCCGGCGACGCGGCTGATGTTGAAGGGGAATCCTTGCCCCGGGGTTTGGGAACGCTATCGATCTTGCCCATGAATGCCTAAAGCATAGGCAAAAACAAGACTCATTTCAACAGGAGATGATCAGGAATCTCGAGTCCTTTTTCCTTGTAGAACCGGAGGGCTCCATGGTGCAGAGGAACCGACAGCCCGGAAAGAGCTCTATCCAGGGAGAGATCTTCTGTCGATTTGTGAACCTTTCTTAAAAAGGCCAGGTTTCCGTAGATGTTCTTGGTGATTTTATAGACGACATCAGGTTCCAGGTCCTGATGGACCACCAAAAGGTTGGCTTGAGAAATCGTTCGAATATCCTTCTCCTGACCGGGGTATGTTCCGCCCTTGATGGCAGCCCTCTTCCAGACGTCGTAACTGGAATTGACCTGTTCGATGTGCGTATCCGTGAACTCGAGAACACGAATCCCCTGGGGTCCGATGGTGGCATAGGCCTGAGTGATGGCGCTGGCCGGAGGACCTGCGGGGATATTCATGCCCGCAATGCGGCCGTTCTGGAGCGCGCCGGCAGAGGGATTGTAGCCCAGAAATTTCAGTTTGAAGTCCTCTCCTGGATTGAATCCCAAAGCTCCCAGGATGACTCTTCCGGATGTCTCTGTTCCAGACCCCCTCTTTCCGATGGAAAAGTTTTTTTTGCGGAGGTTTGCCATATCGGACATATCGCCTGTCTTGACAAATTTGGCCAGCACGACAAAGTGCTCGACATTTTCCCAGAGCACGGTGATGGACCGGATGTAGTCCTGCTTACTGCCCTCATAGCGGCCTCTCCCTTGCCAGGCCATAGCGCCGTAAAGGCTCTGAATGATGGCCAGGTCCGCTTCCCTGTTCTTCAAGAGCTGGATATTCTCCCCTGATCCGGCCGAAGTGATGGCCGTCATGGATATGTCATCGGACGTATCGAGGCTGTTTGTGGTGATCGTAGCAATGGCTACACCCACCGGATAATATGTTCCACCTGTAGTAGCGGTAGCCAGTATAAGCCGAAGCTTTTTAGAGGCAAAAAGAGTGACGCCCACCCCCAGCAAAAAAACAATGGTAAAGACAATACAATTCTGGCCAAAACGCTTCATACTATATTCTCGCTCCGGCTAAAAAACTTCCGCCATTTCTTTCCAACATTTTTGTTGAACGAAAGATCAACTCTCCCGAATTCACCTTATTTCAAAAATCAGGGGATTGTGGACATCGGTAAGGGAGAGGTCTTTCGGGCAAGTTTTGAGGTTTTTTTTTGATCTCTCAATGCTCTGTCTCAACCACGTTTATACCATTTTAGACCGTTACGATAAAGAGTGGAGGTTTAAAACGCAATTAGGGTTGGCTTGTTTCAGGAATAGGATCAACTCTAAAATAAATGGAATAAATTCCACCAATTCAACATCTAATCCTATGGGTAGAAATGGAAAGAACACTGATATATGATTATGATAGATTGTGGTTGACACAGGAGATAAAACTGGAAGAACAGGAATTGATCGCAAGCGTCCTGAATGGGAACAACGATGCGTTCAAGGATATTGTTAAGAAATACGAGTCGCGCGTCGCGGCAACAGTGATAGGCATGTTGGGACATTGCACCGAAGCCGAAGATATCGGACAGGAGGCTTTTATCCGGCTCTATCAGTCTCTGCACAAATTCAGAGGGGAATCGAGCCTGGCAACCTACTTAACCCGGATCGCCATCAATCTTTCTCTGAATGAGATCAGGAGGCGCGGTCGACATAGACGAACCTACCTGACAAATTCCGACGAAAAGATCGAGAAACTCGCGGACACTACAGATCACAATGAACAGAAGGAGATGAGAGAATTAATCCAAAGGGGTTTCCAAAAACTGCCGGCAAAATTCCGATCTGTCATCGTGCTGCGCTTGATCGACGGCTATTCCACAGAGGAAACAGCGAAGATCCTCAACCTGCCGGTCGGGACAGTGCTGTCACGCCTGTCACGGGCCCAGATGAAGTTGAAAAAGGTATTATCTCCGTTGTATAAAGGGGAGGCATGATAGACAAGGGGAAAGTCATGAACAAGAAAATTTTAAAACTGCTTTACCGGTCCTTCGATAGGGAGCTCAGCGAAAAGAACCAAAAAAGACTGGACGACGCTCTCGAAAACTCTGATGAGCTTCGAAAGGAAAGAGCACGAGCAATAGCCCAGCGCCAAGCCCTCGCTAAAAGCGGCACGCAATCCTTCGGCCCGTTCTTTGCCGAACGGGTGATGGGCAGGATAGAGTCACTGGGTCAAACAAAGGCCAACGGTTTCGAGCTTTTCTACGAGACGTTCAAAGCTATGTTTCAACGCCTGGCCATAGCCAGTGCCATTGTTCTGCTTGCTCTGGTCTCTTACAACTTGATCAAGAGTGATATTCTCCCACAAGATGAGATCATGTTTGCCTCCGAAGCAACCATGGAAGAAATTCTCGATTTGCCTTTATTCTGAAAATGGAGAAAACGCAATGAATGTCAAAGTAAAAACGGCATTGATCATAATAATTACACTCATCATCGGGATCTTTTTGGGTGCCATGCTTAACAGGACCTTGGTGCGTTACAAGATCCACAGAGCATTTTCTATCCATCGACCTGATCGACTTCCCTTCTTCATGGAGAAAATGATTCGGCCGGGACCTGGACAAAAAGAACAACTGCGAGCCATCCTGGAAAAGCACTCCGACCGCATGGAAGAGATGCGCAAACAGTTTTTTTCAGAGATGGTGGCAGAGAGGGAATCTTTCCTGAAAGAATTGGAACCCATCCTCACACCTGAACAAAAGGAGCGTCTCAAAAAGGGACCTCCCGGTTTTTTCCCTAGACGTCGCCCATTCCCATACCGACGGGGCCCTTGGCCGGACCGAGATGACCGCCCATGGCCGAAGCACAAGCCACCACCAGATGAAAGGCTCCTGAAGAAGCCTGATCCCGAGAAAAAGAAATAGAAGAGTCTTTTTCATACACCTCCTTCCCCCCTTCCTTTTGAAAACCAGGGCCTTACCCAGGGGTCCTGGTTTATACGAAATTTTCTGTTTGTTGAAAATCCTGGAATAAGATTGTCATCTCTAATGTCAAAGAAGTGTACATCAACAGCCAGGGATCTTCAGAGATGAGGATTTTAAAAAGCATAAAGCTTAACTTCGAGCAAATGTTCAACCTCATTCTCATAATAGTATTGTTGCTCATTCTTCTGCTGTAAAAACTATCACAGAATTATGCTGAGTATGAGAATAGAGATGCTCAATTTCAAGAAACTAGCAAAAATATCTAGTATCACTTAAGGAGTTAGGATGAAAAAACTGAATTGTGGATTACTTCTATGCATTCTCCTCTTGGGCCTGCATGTCTTTGCCGGGCAAAGTGGTCGCATTCTTGGTACTGTCCAGATGGCAGACGGAACAAAATTGCCGGGTGCGACTGTCCTCATCGAGGGGACGAACATCAGCGCAACAACGGATAGAAATGGAGATTATTTGTTGACAAAAGTTTCACCATGAATGTTTTTCTTAGCATACTATTCTAAGATATATTTGGGATTCAATCTCACGCCATCCCCTTTTAAAACCAAGGCTTGCATACAGGATGGCAAAATTTCGAAAGTGAAAAAGAAATTCTGTAAAAACTTATGCGACAAATTCAGTCGGGGGGTGAAAAACTTTCGGTAAATGCTCTTCACCGAAAGCAAATCAAAAAAATCCCTTAGCTGAGATTCATCGCTGATTGTCGCCGGGCGAATAAAAACTTTTAAACCCTTCTTTGTTGTTTTCAGGTCTCCAGATCTTCAGGATATTCGTGATTTTTCTCGAGCATTTGAATTGACCATCTCTCAATGCAATCTTTAAGACTCAAGTTCCTCTTTGGGTGAATAGCGGTACCATTTCTTAATGGCATCCACGGTGGCCGTAATGACAGGATAGACAACCGGCGAAGCAGTCAACAACGGATGGGTGCCTATTTGAAGGTTATCAATATCCATATCCGTCATTTTGTTCAGAATCATGACAGAAAACATGTTCACCAATTCTCCGACCGAATCGCCCCCGAACATCTGCGCTCCCAATAGAGTATGAGAATATCGTGAGAAAATGAGTTTGAGATGAATGGGTGAGCTGTCAGACAACTTTCCGGGATGTCTATCGACGGTCGTGGCTTCTCCCACCGTATAATCCAGGTTCATTGCCCTCGCTCTTTCTTCGGTGAGCCCGCTTGTCCCAAATGCAGTGCCGCCAATTTTCGTCGAAAAGGATCCCAAGACACCGATGAACTTGCGCATCACTTTGATCTCAAAAAGATTGGCACCAACCAGCCGCCCTTCGGCCATTGCAGTGGATGCAAGCATGACATCGGAAAATTCACCCGTGAAGAAATTGTATTTCGCGGCGCAATCCCCAATGGCAAAAACGTCCTTATCTTCCGTGCGAAGGTATTCATTGACCCAAATTCCGTGCTTGGGATGGGCGGCTAATCCGAACTTGCCGGCCAATTTCAAGTTTGGCCTTGCACCAGCGGAAACAATGACCATGTCGGCCTTCAATTTTTTTCCGTTCTCCAGCTCCACTCCTTTGACCTTATGATTTCCCGAAATTCGTTCCACTCTATGGCCGACGAAAATTTCTCCCCCTCGGGCGTCAAGTATCTCCTTGACTTTATTGCCGAACTCAGGATCCATGGTGTTTGGAAAAAGCCGATCCAGCATCTCGACGATGGTCACATTTTTCCCTTTGTTCAATAACTCGTCGGCCATTTCCACACCGATATAGCCACCGCCCACAATGACTATATCCTTAGATTTATCCGCGAATTCCTTAAGACGAACGAGATAATCGCGGTCTTTCTGCACAGAAAACACACCCTCTTTATCGATTCCAGGAATAGGTGGTATGAGCGGACTTGAGCCCACAGCTAAGACGAGTTTATCATAAGAGACCTCTTCACCGCTCTTCAGTTGGAGCCTATTGTCCTCTTTATCTGTCACTTCGTCGATAATGAGGTCTGCGCCGGCACCCGTAACAAGCTTATCAGGCAGAATATCCGCATCCACTGAATCCAACGAATTCACGACATAGGGGATACCGCAGGGAATCATCGCCGTCTTTTCTTTGCGTATGAGTGCTATCTTTTTATCAGGATATGTATTGCGCGCTGAAATGGCGCAGGTTACCCCAGCCGGTCCTCCACCTATGATGACAACATCGTATTTTTTCATTTCACTCCTCCGATAAATATGTATTTATTCTCTTCAAGCTCTGATCTTGGGAAAGCTGTTGATCATGAATCACCCAAGACAATGCCTGTTCGATCGTGTTTGTCGTAAAGGGCTTTTCAATAAAATCTTGAATCCCAATATTCAGTGCTTCTGATATCAATTTCTTGTCCTTATACGCGGTTATGAGTATTTTGATGGAATGAGGATGGGTTGTGCGGATCCGCTTCAAAAACTCAAGGCCGCTGATTCCAGGAAGCCTGTAGTCAGCTATAATAATGTCATAGGAAATATTTTGGAGTTCCGCCAGGGCTTCTTCTGCAGTCTCCAAGGCCCTCAATGCGATTCCTTCTCCTTCAAAATATAGGCTCAGAGAATTCCGTATCCACTCATCATCATCGATAAGCAATATTTTCATTTTTCTTAGCTGATTGAACAAATTCATTGTTCTCTCGCCTGTCTAAAATATGATTCTTTCACGATATTATTATTCAAGATGAATACTTAAGCAAAATGTGTGCCATGTGGGAGATAGAGATTAAATTGATCAATATCAATAGGTTACAAAGGACAACCTGATTGAAACGGACTTATTTTCTAAAATTCTCTACATGAAATTCGAAAAATTTCAAGTTGGCAAATCCCATTGCCACGTGACTCGAAAGGCAAAGAGTCCATCGGGACAACTGTTTTCGCGTCTAAGGTCTATTTCTTTTGTTTCAGCCTTGCTTCTCTGCACGCTATCTGAGGGCACTACAGGAATAGTTTCAGAAGTGTGAGCGCACCCAAAATTAATGTGGCAAGGCCGATAATCAACCTGAGCCGCAAGGCTGGAATGATTTTCACTGCGTAAGTGGCAAGAGGAACAGATAAAATCGCCCCTAGGACCAGAGAAGGTGCCAATCGCCAGTCGACTGTGTGGTTGGTAAACGCCAGATATGTCATGACTCCCACCATGCAGGTCAACCCCTCAGCCAAAGAGGTGATTCCAATCGCATTTTTCGATTTGACTCCGGAAAGTATCTGGCCGCCGGTTACGAGCGGACCGTACCCTCCCCCGCTTATTCCTTTATTGAACGCAGCCACAAGGCCAAGTGAAGATATTCTGCTCCATGAAAAACCAAATTGTTTCTTCAGGGTAAAAATGATGATGACTCCCATTCCAAAAACCAGCACACCGATGTAGAGCTTGATATAAAAAACCGGCAAATGTATGGCCAAAAAAACCGCCATGAGAGCGCCGAAAATGCTGCACACAGCAAGGGAAGCAGCGATCTTAAAATCAACCTCCCCCAGCTTGAAGTTTGCATTTTTGAATTTATGATGCAAAAAGGCTGCGCTCAAACCCGAACACAATTCAGAAAGCAAAACAGCAGGCACAATCTGGAGGGGATTGTAACCTAAAATCAGCAGCAAAGGGGTCAGTGTGGTTCCGTAACCCATGCCGAGGGAAGAATCAATTAACTCACAGATAAAGGCCATGACGGCAATGGAAGCTGACACGTGCCAAAAATTGCGGGTGGCCGTTAAATCGAGAAGACCGTCTTTGGGGCTGTGAATGAGGACCCAAGAGATTCCACCCAGAATGACAACACCCGTAAAGCCCCAAAAAAAAGTTCTGAGCCGCCTCCTTGCAGAGATTTCATGGACAAAGCCTTTTTTCACAATGACACTCCTATAACACTCTTATTAGAGTGTTAATATAATGCTCTTGAGTTCAATAGTCAAGGATTTTTTAGTTTTTTTGGTTCGCTTTCTCTAAAAGAGAAAAAAACAAGAATCCTGTCCGGATGGACCGCAATGAGGAAGGGGGATGCCTCAGGGATTGGCAGCCCGATTGTCATTTAAGGCTTGTAGGGGCAGGAACATCGCAAACGCCTAATGCACACAGGGCGGCTGGAAGCTTGCTGATCGAAAATGAATTGTGATTCGCCAAACAATTGCGCGGCGAATATCAATGAACTCCTGAAAGAATCTTGGCAGGAATCCTTTTTTTGCGCTATGCGTTCACAAACTATTTTTTTGACGAGAGGACAGCGTTTGATCCCTTGGGCAAGGCAACAACAAATGTGCTTCCCTTTCCGAAAGTACTGGAGACGCTTATGCTTCCTCCATGGAGATCTATTATTTTTTTCGCAATGGATAATCCCAGTCCTGTCCCATTGGACTTCTGGCCATCTTTTCTGTTCACACGATAGAATTGATCAAATATGAAAGGCAGATGTTCCTCGTCTATTCCTATACCCGTATCCTTGATTTCAGTAACGACAAAATCCTGTTCTTCTCTAATCTCAATCTGGACCGATCCACCGGACTTATTGTATTTGAGCGCGTTGTTGATCAGGTTAGTGAAGACCTGCTCGAGTGTTTCCGCATCTCCAAGAACTAGAGGGTTCCCGGAAACACGGGTAGCTTCCATAGAAATCTTTCTCTCTTTTCCAAGTGGCCTCATGAAATCCACCAATTTGTTGATGAGGCTTTCAAGGGAAAGTGACTCCAGCCTCTCAACAATCAATCCCCTATCCATACGAGCCATGTCCAACCAGTCATTGACGAGACTGAGAAGGCCTTCCAGTCTATCGCTTGCTCTCTGAATCATCTCCTTTTGTTTGTCCCCGAGCCCACCAGAAATTCCGGACAGAATGACTTCGAAGTACTGCTGAATAGCCGCCAGGGGACTTCGAAGCTGGTGAGAGACCATAGTGATGAAGTTTTCTTCCATGATTTTTTTTTCATGGCGCAGCCTCTCAGTCTCCAGGATGAGCTTCCTTCTCCCTAATCCCCGCCTCATGATCCGTCGTAACTCTTCCGGCGTGAATGGCTTCTGCAAGAAATCATAAGCCCCCCTCTTCATGGCATCCACTGCCGACTCGACCGTTCCGTAACCCGTTATCACAACCGCGATGATGGTTGGATCGATTTCGTTCAATTTTTCCAAAACTTCCAGGCCACCCATGCCCGGCATCTTCAAGTCGATGAGTGCGATATCAGGCTTTGATTCCACTATTTTTTTCAACCCTGCCTCTCCGTTCTCTGCAGTTTCAGCGGTGAGACCTTCTTTCAAGATTATCTGGGAACACGAATCTCTCATAGACTCCTCGTCGTCAATAACGAGCACTCTCGCTGCCTTCTGATTCTTCATTTTTTCTCCTAATCAAGCCGATAAAGTCCCACTTTTTCTGCGTCGACGGCCAAGCGGGAAAAGCCGCACTCTCTCATCCGAGGTAAAAACTCTCGACTGCAAATTCAATTTCAGAACTCTGCCTCAAAGTGTACTGCAATCAATATGCCACATTGGCCTTGGTAGAAAAAAATTTCTAAAAATTTTTTTAAGTCATTGAAATAAAGCAAATTGTGCTGTTTTGAAAAACGGATTAACAATTCCAAAAAAGAATTTTAAATCGCAACATGAGGAATTTTTCCCCAAAATTTATGGCTTGTCCTCTTTTTTGGAGAGAATCCTGCTTACAGCAGTTTGTATTTTTTTATTTTGGACTGGAGGGTCTTACGGTCAATTCCTAAAATTCCGGCTGTCTTGCTTTTATTCCCAAGATGGGCTTGAAGCACATTCCTGATATACTCCTTCTCAACTTCCTCCAAAGTTCTAAAGCCAGTCCCATTAGAGAGCAAAGATGACTGTCGCGCACTGATTCCGTAGTACATCAACGCATCCAGATCAATGCTGTTCCCCTTGGAGAGCACGATAGCTCTTTCGATAGTGTTTTCCAACTCCCTGATGTTTCCCGGCCAGTCGTAATTCATCAGAACTTTAAACACCTTGGGCGTGACTTCAGCAACATTCCTTTTTGCCCTTCTGTTGTACTTTGCCAAAAAATGATCAACCAGCTCCGGAATATCGTCTTTCCTTTCACGCAAAGGGGGAAGATGGATGGGGACAACACTCAATCGGTAAAAAAGATCTTCACGGAATTTTCCTTCCACCACGGCATCCGCGAGGTGCTGGTTTGTGGCAGCAATAATGCGGACATCAACCTTGATGGATTTTGTGCTTCCGACCCGGGTGACTTCTCTTTCTTGAATGACACGGAGGAGCTTCGCCTGAATATTGAGGCTGATATTGCTGATCTCATCGAGAAAAATTGTCCCACCGCTGGCGACTTCAAAACGGCCGTGTTTGGTTTCATAGGCACCCGTGAAGGAGCCCTTGACATGTCCAAAAAGTTCGCTTTCAAACAAGGTTTCCACGAGAGCCCCGCAGTCAACGACAACAAAGGGATTCTTGGCCCTCAGGCTGTGCTTATGGATTTCGTGGGCGAGCAATTCTTTGCCTGTTCCACTTTCGCCCGTGATAAGAACAGTGCTTTCCGAAACACTGACACTTCTGACGAGATCGAGAACCTTTTTCATGGCTTTGCTTTTGCCCTCAACCATGTCGAATGGCGACCTTGCCTGCAGCTCCTGCCGCAAATAGACGTTTTCAAGAATCAGGTTCCGGTTCCGCAAGGCTTTCCGGACGTGCACCCTCAGCTCTTTGGGTGTGAACGGCTTGGTCATATAGTCAAAAGCACCAAGCTTCATGGTCTCGACCGCAGACTCGACAGAGGCATATCCTGTAATTATGATGACCGGTGTATCCGGGTTTTCCTTTTTGAGCTCGCCCAACAGCTCAACCCCGTTTATTCCGGGCAGCTTTAAATCCAAAAGGACTAGATGGAAAAGCTCTTTTTTGTAGAGGTCCAGGCCCTCGCCACCATTTTGAGCCGTTTTGACGGTATATCCTTCTTTCCTGAGGACTTGTGTGCAGGCGTCACGAATACTCTCTTCATCATCGATGACAAGAATGTTGGCTGTTTCAGTCATTTTCCGATTCTCTTTTCAGCGGGAGCCTGACCGTGAATGTCGCTCCTTTACCCAGCTCGCTTTGGACTTCAATTGTACCATGGTGCTTCTGAATGATGCTATAGCTTATGGAGAGGCCCAATCCCGTTCCTACTCCTTCTTCTTTCGTCGAGAAAAAAGGCTCGAACAATTTTGATTTGTCTTCTTCGCGGATGCCGTGCCCCGTATCCCCAATGGACACATTGATGAACCCATCACTTCCGCTTGGATACGTTCTCAAGGTCAGAACACCACTGCCGCCCATGGCATCCACGGCATTGAGGATTATGTTGATGAACACCTGCTGCAATTGGGACCTATCAGCGATGATGCTAGAAAGGGTAGAATAGTGCTTTCGTATCTCAATATTTTGAAAGATCGCTTGAGACTTCAGCAACCCCAACGCGTTATCGATGGTGTCGTTCACGTTCGTTTCGGTCATCTCCGGGTCTCTGGGCCGAGCGAATTCAAGAAGGCCTTTCACAATTTTTTTGCACCGTGTCGTTTCCTTCACAATTTTTTCGAGGTTTTCGTATTCCCTATCTTTCTTGTTGGCATCCTCGAGAAGCAGACTGCTGTAGATGAGAATCCCACCCAGCGGATTGTTGATTTCATGGGCAATGCCTGCGGCAAGCTTACCCAAAGAGGCCAATTTCTCCGACTGGATGAGGGACGCCTGCATCTTCTTGATTTCCTCGGTCCGTTCTTCGACTTTCTTTTCTAAGGTCTTTCCCCATTCGATGAGCTTTTCATTGGCTGTCTCCAAATTTCGTGTCATACGGTTGAATGATTCCGCCAACAGTCCTATCTCGTCTTGAGATGTGACCTCAATGAAGTGGGAAAGATCGCCTTTGGCTATCCCCTGCGTCGCCACAACCATTTTTTGGAGCGGCTTTATAATTCGGGAGGTCGAGAGATAGAGAAGAATCAGAAGTAAAACCACACACAAGACTGCAATAATGATGAAGGTGCCCATGACCCTGTTTGTGGTATCGATGTAGGGCCTCTCAAGAACACCGACATAGAGAATGCCAATGATTTCATTGTTGATGTTGCGGATGGGCTCATAAGCCGTGATATACCAATCGTTCACCACAAAAGCCCTGTCTATCCAAGATCTCCCCTCTACGAGTACAGCCTGATTCACCTCTCTAGAGACCCGGGTACCGATAGCTCTCTCTCCGTCCTCATTGCGGACATTCGTCGAAACACGCATATCGTGCTGAAATATGGTGGCTGTGCCAATCTCCCGGCCCTTATATTTTTCCTCTTTATAGACGATTTCTTTGACTCGATCAACGATCTCAAAGTTACGGTTCAGCAGGATCCCACCGTAGAGAACGCCAATCACCTGGTTCCGTTCATCCACGATCGATGAGCTGGCTTTGATCATCAGCCCATCCTCTTCTCTTCTTTCTTGCCTGGGGGCTGCTTTCGGCGTCTCTATAAATTCGATAAAAGCTCTCTCGGCCAGATCTGTTCCTTCCTTGAGAAGTTCTTCTTTCGTAATGATTTGGGGAAAGGCGACCACACCCTTTTTTGAAAGAACCTGAGCAACAAGACCATCTTCACTCTGATCGTCTCCGACAACTTCAGGATTTCGTGTCCTCACGATAACCCGACCACTGCCGTCGGTGAGATTGAGAATGTCCAATTTGGAGCTTTCCCGGACCCGGGAAAGGTAGCTCTGAAGAATATCAAGCCGCCCGTCTATCAAAGCATCCCGAATGCTTTCTCTGTCGGTCGTGAAGTAAACAATATCTCTCACATCATGGAGTTTTTCGTTAAATACCATCCAGGCTGCATCTAAATCATGCACGACTTTAGCTTGAGCCTGGGAGATGATCGTGTTCCTGGTCAATCTCGCACCGAAAATGAGGGTGAGAATCCCTCCAAAAACAATGACGCCCAGAAATATCAGAATGATCTTTGTCCTGAGCGAAAGGGCTCGAAATTTCATCTTGGTCAATCTCTCGATTCTAAAAAAATCAGTATACACTATGGCCGTTTAGGAGTCCACACGGGATGCCTCCGCAATAATTATTCCCACTTTGTTATCCCAGGCCAAGACATTCATGCTCATGTATAGGTCAAAATTGAACAGCAGTGGGGAAAAATTCCCCATTCCCGTGGGCAACATTTCACCGGAGACTGACAGACGGGAAAAAAGGATCATCCATTCACCTGAGGCGGGAACCAAAAATTACTTTTTTCAAGCGGCCACTTAAAACGGCATGCAAATTGCATAGGACACATCGTGCGATGAACAGTACATTGCTATCGCTGATTTTCATTATGTTGGAAGGATGCCAACGTTTGTATCACATTCCGGAGTAAGCTTTTTAAGAATGAAAAGGAATAAAAAATGAGAATTGTTAAGTTGAACAAAGACAAACTCTCCGATTTTTTGGCGGTTATCTCCGAGGACGCCGATCTCTGGGCTCCCGTCAAAAAGGGTGCCGAAAGCTTCGTCTTCACAGAGATCGACGATTTTTCGCAGATTGATCTGGATTATACGAGGACCATACTTCCACCAAAAAAAATATTTCTTCCACCCGCTTTCACCATGTTCAAGGCAAGTCGCACGGCCTACGAGGCCGATTTTTCACATGTGTCGAAAAAAATACTTTTTGGTATCCATGCCTGCGATCTTCACGCCCTCCTCATCATGGATCAGTTCTACAGCTATGTCTACGACGATCCCTATTACAGCAAGGCAAGGGAAAATACTCTCATTCTGGGTCATTCCTGCTGGCCTGATGAAAATTGCCTGTGCAAAAGCACAAACACGCATATCGTCGAAGAGGGATACGACCTCTTTTTCACGGATTTGGGGGATTACTACCTGGTTTGGATTGGGTCCAATCAAGGCGATGATCTTATCCAGATCAGGCCAGATTTGTTCATTGAGGACATCGAGGATCAGGATATCCAAAGCTTTATGAAGTGGCGTGAGGAAAGGGACAAAGCTTTCCAGACGGAATTGAATTTCACATATATGCCAGATCTTATGGAATTGAAATATGACGATGCCCTGTGGGATAAACTGGGAGAAGCCTGCCTGGCCTGTGGTTCCTGCACCAATGTCTGCCCCACCTGCAACTGCTACAATGTCCTGGACAAACCGGTTCTGGGCAAAGACATGTCCAACATTGTCCGCTGCTGGGATGCGTGCACCCTCGAGAATTATTCCGAAGTGGCAGGTGGTGAGAATTTTCGTGAAAAAAGATCAGAGAGGTTGAAACTCTGGTACACACATAAACTGCAGGCCTATATTTCCAAATACGGAAAGCCGGCCTGCGTTGGCTGCGGTCGCTGCATTGTGACCTGTCCCGTCGATATCAATGTCAAGACCGTAGCTCATGCACTTGACGGCAGAGAAGTGAACACCTTCTGGTCCCGATTGAGTGAAGAGGTGAGAAAATGATGCCAGAAACGAAAGACATCAACAAGGAAAATCCATTCCTTCCCGAACCGGCGAGAATTGTCCGCATGGAATATCTTACTGACGACGTCAAATTTTTCCAAGTGCGTATTGCGGATATGGAAAAGGCCCTCTCTTTCAATTATCGGCCCGGACAGTTTGCCATGATCTCCATTCTCGGCGCTGGAGAAGCTCCCTTTTCCATATCGTCCTCGCCGTCAAGGCCTGGGCTTCTGGAGTTTTGTATCAGAAAAGCGGGGACAGTCACTAACGCGCTTTTCGAAATGAAGGAAAACGACCTTGTCGGCGTGCGGGGCCCTTACGGCAACGGTTTTCCCACGGAAAAGATGGTGGGCAAGGATATCATTATTGTCATGGGCGGTTTGGGCGCAGCACCCCTGCGCTCCGTTTTGCTGTACTGCCTCGATAACCGTGACCAGTTCAGAAGGGTCATCCTTCTTCATGGCGCGAAAAGGCCGGCTGAGATGATATTCCGCAACGAGTTTTTCCGTTTGAAAGAAAGGAAAGATCTCGAATGCTATTTAGCCGTTGATGCTGATGACACAGAAAAATGGACGGAAAAAGTCGGTGTTGTGACCACCCTCTTTCCGCTGGTCGAAGACGTCGACCCTTCAAACACCCACGCTTTGGTCTGCGGCCCACCGGTCATGTACAAGTTTGTGCTCAAAGAATTGATCAACCTGCAAATTCCCAAAGATCAAATTCTGATGACACTCGAGAGACGGATGAAATGCGGGGTGGGAAAGTGTGGTCATTGCGCCATCGATTATGTCTATACCTGCCTCGACGGTCCCGTATTCACCTACTGGGATGTCATCCACATGAGAGAGCTCATATAAGGAGGAATGATGGACAACGGAAAACTGAAGATCGGAATTTATGAACTTACTGGATGTGCCGGCGACGCGCTCCTTATTCTCGATTGTGAAAAAGAACTCATTGATATCTTCAAGGCCGTCGACATCCAGTCATTTCTTATGGCCAAAAGCGACAACATCGACGGCGAGCTGGATGTGGCACTCGTGGAAGGTTCCGTGACCACAGAAAGAGAGATTGAAGAATTGAAGGATATCAGGGAGAGGTCGAAATTCGTGGTGGCCATCGGCCTCTGTGCGACAGCCGGCGGCATCCAGGCAAGGTTCACGGACCCAGAGGACTGGGAGGAAAATTTCAAAAAAGTATACGGCAAGACGGAGATGACGCATACAAAAGCCGTCCAGTCCAAGCCGATAGACGCCTATATCCCAGTGGATTATTATCTGCCCGGATGTCCTATCAGCAAGGAGCAGTTCCTCAACTTTTTTAACCGTGCCGTAAAGGGGAGTCTTCCAGAAAAATCACAGAATCCCGTCTGTGTTACCTGCAAGTACAACGAAAACGATTGCCTCCTTAAAAGAGGACAGCTCTGTCTTGGTCCTGTTACGGCAGATGGGTGCGGGTCGGTGTGCATCAATCACAATATCCCCTGTTTCGGATGCTGGGGGCCTCTTGACGTAGCCAATTACACGTCGGAGTTTTACCTGCTTCAGGACATGGGATACAGCATTGACGATATAAAAAATAGAATGGCCAACTACTCAGGCACCAAAATCAAAGACTTTTTCGCTAAGATAAAAAAGGAGGCGAAATGAAGACCAAGAGAATTCGTGTTGATCATCTGGCTCGAGTCGAAGGGAATGGCGGGATTGCGGCCACCATAGACGGAAAAGTCGTCACAGATGTCAAATTCAGCATATACGAAGGTCCCCGTCTCATCGAACGGCTCACCGTAGGAAGGACTCCTGAAGAGGATGTCAGCATCGCCCCCCGGATATGTGCCATATGCACGCTGTCTCACAAGAATGCCGTTCTCAGGGCTATGGAAAGTGCTCTGTCAGTCAAAGTTCCGCCGAAAGTCGTCTTAGCGAGAGAACTGATGCACATGGGAGAAATGATCGAGAGTCATTCACTCCATGTGTACTACCTCGCCTTACCCGACTATGTCGGTTTTCCCAATGCTATAGCCATGGCTTCCAAATACGATCTCGAAGTCAAGATAGCTCTCGAGATGAAGGAATTCGCCAATCATATCATGAAAGTCATGAGCGGGCGCTTCATCCATGGTGAAAATCCCGTGATCGGTGGATTCGGCAAATATCCGTCCAGAAACGAGCTTCTATTTATCAAAAGCCGGGCGATCCAGTTCATGCCTTTTGTCTTAAAAACAGTCAACCTCTTCTGCGGACTTGATTACCCCGATAATCCTGAGGACGACACGCTCTATGCGTGTTGCGAGCCCGGAAACGACAAGTACGGGTTTTGGGGGGATGAAATCCTGCTCTCCAACGGTGAGAAATTCGGCCGAGACGACTATAAAAAGCTCACCAATGAATTCATCGTCCCTCACTCTTATGCCAAGCGCAGTCGATACCAGGGAGAACCCTACTCTGTTGGCGCTCTGGCCAGAGTGAACAACCTCGGGGATAGGCTGGAAAATAAAGCCGGGGAAATGTATAAAAAGTATTTCAATGACCGTTGGAAAAGGAATCCTCTTTTCCACAACGCCGCCCAAGCAGTGGAAATTCTCTACTGCTTTGAAAGGATTCCTGTCTTGGTGGATAAGATGCTCCAGATCTCTGAAGATCCCCCTATCGTCGACTACTCTGTCAAAGATGGAAAAGGAACGGGTCTGGTTGAAGCCCCTCGCGGCCTCTTGATACATCACTATGACATAGCAGACGGCCTGGTGAGCCACGTAGACATCGTCACCCCCACCGCCCAAAACTCAGAGGATATCGAACGCTACTGTCACATCGCGGTCCAATCACTTCTGGACCAAGGGCAGGAAGACAAAATTCGGGACAGAATGGAACTCGTTGTTAGGGCCTTTGATCCCTGTATAAGCTGCTCTGCCCATATGGCCGAAATACGGAAAGCTCCAGAGGCGGACTGGCAAAAGAAGCTGGCCGCGATCAAGGAAAAGGGCGCTCCGCTCTATGTGGGCGTAGGAAGTCCTGATAGGACTGACGATGCGGCAGGTATCGAACTGGCCCTAGATTTGAAAAAGCTCGAGAGTGTGGATGTGGCGCTGGAAAGTGATTTGATGGAGAGAAAAGACTCTGATCAGAGGGTGGACAATCAAACCTTCATTTTTCTCGACGCCCTTGACTTCAAGGAAGAACCCGGAAAAATCACCCTACTTCCACTTCACTACGTGCTTAACAATTCCATTCTGAGTCACCGGTTTCAACCCCTTCTGGCTCTGATCACCGATCACAAGCAACTGCGCAATGCCTATGTCCTCGGCATTCAGCCTGAGAGGATTACCGAAGGCAAAAAAATCTCTGCCTCCGTCCGATCGGCAATGGCAAAAATTCGGGATCAAATCACTAACTGAACATGAAAAAACGATGTGTATTACTCCTGAAAAGGAGAAGTCATAAATAGCCTTATTACACTGGCATTGGGGAGTGACGCAAAATCGCAATTTTTCCCAGAGCATTCCCCAATGCCTCCCTCCTTCCAGGACTTCCAAGAATCCACAATGGGCAAAGAGGAATTTATGCCCTGAAATTGTGGAGATATTCCCCACTTTGCGATCCGTGCTAGCGAATGCAAAAAGCGGCTTGAAATAAACCTGATATAACTAAATTATTTTCAATCACTTAAATATTCTTCCGTTTATCTCCGAATTCAAACTCAATTGGCACATTAATTGCAATTAATGTGATGTAAAACAGTGGAAGTCAAAGATATGGAAAGAAGAGTGCTTCTCATCGATCCCGATGGCCGGGACAGAGCATCCATTGCCAAGTTCTTAGAAAAGGAACAGTACAAAGTGACAACCGGAAAAGGCCTCACAGATGCCATGAAGAAACTATCCGACGGAAACTATGATTGTGTGATTATGGATGTGAATCTTCCAGAAATGAAAGGTTATGACGCAATTTGCATACTGAAAAACATCAACCCTCAAATGAAAATCATCATGACAACAAAAAAAAACAGCAAGCGACTCGAAGCGAGGGTCAGAGAGCAAGACGTGTTTTTCTATTTCATCAAATCTTTTGGTAACGAGGAATTGAAGTTGGCAATCAACAATGCCTTTATTAAATAAAAGGAGAAAGACAATGACTAAAGAAAAATCAAAAATTCTCGTGATCGATGATGACCCGGATTTCCGAGATGCCGTAACAACCATCCTGCAGTCAGCTCAATACAATGTAGTGACAGCTGCGGATCCGGCAAAGGGAAAAGCTAAAGTCCTCGGAGAAAAACCAGATCTCATCCTGCTCGATATCATGATGGATAGCCTGTTCGATGGATTCTCACTCTGCCACAGCATCAAGACAGGAAAAGAATTCAAAGAGGTCAAAGACACACCCATCATTTTTGTATCTGCAGTGAAGGATGTGGCGGGGTCCAGGTTTGAATTCAAAGGCGACGAGCAAGGCCTCGTAGGACCGGACGATTACCTCGACAAGCCCGTGAAGTCGGAAGAGCTCCTTGAACGAATCGAGAGGCTGCTCAAGAAATGACAAATCATGTCAACGCAGCTCAACTCAATGAGGTAACGAACGGAAAAGAGAAGGCTCTCCACGATTCCTTTCTCCTCCAGATCCAAAATATTCCTGGAGGGGAAAGCATAAAGAAGTGTATCCAGTGTGGGTGCTGCACGGGCTCGTGCCCTGTAAGTCACACTATGGATATCATGCCGAGGGAAGTGATCGGACTATTCCGGGCTGGGGACATTGAGAGCATCCTTTCCAGCCGGACCATCTGGATCTGCGCCTCATGTTATGGTTGCACGGTGCGATGTCCCCAGGGCGTGAAGGTGACCGACATTATGTATGCCTTGAAAAGGCTGGCGATTGAGAACAAGATTTTTCCCAAGCGGTTTCCTGTCCATGCCCTGTCCAATTCCTTTGTTAACTTGACAAACCTATTTGGCCGAAGTTACGAACCCGGACTTATAATTGCATATTTTATCCGGACCAATCCTCTTAAACTACTGGGGATGATTCCCCTTTTCATTAAATTAATGTCTAAAGGCCGAATCGGTTTACTGCCCAAAAGGATTCAAAGACACAAGAAATTTTCCCGGATCTTGGATGAAGCCAAAATCATGGAAATGATCGTACCGGCACAGGAGTGATCGCACAGATTCAACCCGAATCCACTCAGGCCTTCTCTTTTTGTCAAATCCGGAGGTGACAATGAAATATGCATACTACCCTGGCTGTAGTCTTGAAGCATCGGCAAAAGGATACGACGAATCCACCCGTTTCGTGTTTAACGCCCTCGATCTGGAACTCGAAGATATCGAGGACTGGAACTGCTGTGGGGCAACTTATTACATGTCAACCAAAGAAACCATATCCCTGGTCATCTCGGCTCGGAACCTGGCTCTGGCCGAGAAACAGGGCCTGGATATCGTCGCTCCGTGCAGTTCCTGCTACACCATACTCTACAAAACCAATGACATCCTCAAGAACAATCCCGTTATGAAGGCCAAAGTCAACCAGGCACTGAGAAAAGATGGCCTCTCCTATAATCTGACGACAAATGTGCGTCATCCCCTGGAGGTGTTGGTTAACGATATCGGAATCGAAGCCATAGCCTCGAAGGCTCAATATCAATTGAGCGGAATGAAAATAGCCCACTACTACGGCTGTCAAATTGTCCGCCCTGATCGAGGCCTCGATGATAAAGAAAACCCTGTCATGATGGATCTGCTTTTCGAAGCCCTGGGAGCAGAAAACATCTATTTCCCGATGAAAGTGCGCTGTTGTGGGGGAATGCTTATGACAACTTATCCCCATGTTGCTCTCGATCTCAATAAAGACATACTGGCATGCGCGCTGGAAAATGAAGCCAATTGCATTCTAACCACTTGTCCACTCTGTCAGCTAAACCTGGAAGCCTATCAAGATAAGATCAACAAAAGATTTAAGACCCGCTTCCGTATGCCGATTCTGTTTTTCACCCAGGCTTTAGGGTTGGCTCTGGGAGGAAGCCCCAGGGAGCTGGGATTAAACCGCAATCTCGTTCCGCTCGCGGCCACAGAGTTAGGCAGGAGGAATTGAAATGGAAATCAAAATTGGAGTTTATATTTGCCATTGCGGCTCGAATATCGCCAGCACTGTTGATGTGGCCAAAGTGAGGGAAAAAGCTTCAACGCTGCCTCATGTCGTCATAGCCCGGGATTACAAATTCATGTGTTCGGACCCGGGACAGGCTCTCGTGAAAGATGATATCAAAAACTTGAATCTCAACCGAGTCATTGTCGCGTCCTGCTCACCGCTCATGCACGAAAAAACTTTCCAAAAGGCCTGTGAGACAGCAGGCTTGAATCGATATCTGTTCCATATGGCGAACATCCGTGAGCATTGTTCTTGGGTTCACAACGACAGAAATAGCGCGACTGACAAAGCATTCTCTATAGTCAATGCCGCTGTGAGAAGGATTGCCTTTCAGGAGCCTTTAGATCTGATCCATGTGAAAATGAATCCAGCCACTCTGATCATCGGCGGCGGCATCGCCGGTATCCAGGCGGCCCTTGAAATCGCAGACAGCGGGAATCCTGTTTACCTCGTGGAAAAAGAACCCTCCATCGGGGGGAAAATGGCCCTCTTGGACAAAACCTTCCCCACATTGGACTGCTCGGCTTGCATACTCACGCCCAAAATGGTCAATGTGGGTCAGCACAAAAATATTCGATTGATGAGCTACAGCGAGGTTAAGGAAGTGTCGGGTTCAAACGGAGATTTCACAGTTAAAGTGCAGAGAAAACCGCGGTACGTGGACGAAGAAAAGTGTACGGGCTGTGGTCTATGCTATGAGGCTTGCCCATCCATACGGATCCCGAAGAGAAGAGCCATAAAGCTGGGCGACCGAGTCATAAAGGAGATTACATGAGAATCCACACGAAACCGACTGGGAGGGACACCGATGAAAGCTGAATTAACAACCTGGGAGAGCATTTTAGATCGCTGGCAAAACAGAAAAGATTTTCTTATAGAGATTCTCCAAGACATTCAGGATGAATACAGCTACTTGCCTGAAGCAGTCTTAGGTGAATTGTCTAAAAAATTGGACATCCCTTTGAATCATATTTACGAGGCGGCAACCTACTACAAGGCCTTCAGTCTACAACCAAAAGGGCGCTTTAAAATCAACGTCTGCCAGGGCACAGCCTGCCACGTCAGGGGAGCCAGTGCCATTCTTAACTCCTTTGAAAATATGTTGAAGATCAAAACAGGAGAGACGGACGAGAACGGTAACTTCACACTTGATGTTGTCAGATGCATTGGATGCTGCGCATTGGCCCCGGTGTTGACAGTTAACGAAGATGTCCAGGCCAAATTCGATCCCAGTCTAGTGCCAGAAATGCTGGAGAAGTACAGAAAGATGGAGACTGAAAGTCCGGACGATGCGACTGAAGATTAAGGCTGGTCTTTAAGAAGGAAGTCATCATGCAAAGAATTCAAATATCCGACTTAGATAAGATAAAGGATGAAACGCTCAAGAGCCAACATTTGAGCGAGAAAGGCCCCTTGCGAGCCAAGGTGACTGTGCACATGGGTACGTGCGGGATAAGCGCCGGCGCGGATAAGATATGGGATACAGCCCAGGAACTTGTGGATCAAAGGAACATGAGGGACATCCTTTTGACGAAATCAGGGTGCGTTGGCTATTGCTGTCATGAACCCATGATAACAGTCGAAACGGCAGGGCTGCCTCCCGTCAAATACGGAGATCTCAAGCCCAAGGATGTGAAAAAAATCTTCGAAGATCATATCCTTGAAGGAACAATCGTCGAAGCTAACCGCATCGCCGATGATTTGCCCTTTTTTACGAAACAAGTTCAGTTCGTTTGCAAAAACCGCGGTTTGATCGATCCCGAAAAAATAGACGAGTACATCGCCCAGGACGGCTACAAGACCTTGGCAAAAGTCCTGACCGAAATGACGCCGGATGAGGTGATAAATACTGTGAAAACTTCGGCACTGCGGGGAAGGGGAGGCGGCGGTTTTCCGGCCGGTGTCAAATGGGAAACCTGTCGACATGCCGGAGAGGAAAGGAACGAAGAGAGGTATGTCATCTGCAATGCGGACGAAGGTGACCCCGGAGCGTTCATGGATCGGAGTATCATCGAATCAGATCCCCACTCCGTCATCGAAGGGATGGCCATCGGAGCCTACGCCATAGGATCCAGGCAGGGATACATCTATATCAGAAAGGAATACCCGGTTGCTGTGGAAAAAATGGATGCCGCACTCCTCCAGGCCAAAGAGTACGGTCTCTTGGGGGAAAATATCCTCGGCACCGATTTCAGCTTCGACATCGAAATTCATCGCGGGGCAGGTGCTCTTGTCTGCGGCGAGTCCACGGCCCTGATGGCCTCGCTCGAAGGCCGGGCGGGCATCCCGCGCGCCAAATACATCCATACCGTCGAGTATGGTCTTTGGAATAAGCCTTCGTGCTTGAACAATGTCGAGACCTGGGCCAATGTTTCCTTGATCATGAATAACGGCGTGGATAAATTCACCTCCATCGGAACAGGAGACGTATCCAAGAATCCCTGGGGAGGCAGCAAGGGAACAAAGGTTTTCTCCTTGACAGGCAATGTGAACAACACAGGCTTGATCGAAGTTCCGATGGGTATCACCCTGCGGGAAATCATCTACGATATCGGAGGCGGAATTCCCGGCGGCAAGAAATTCAAGACAGTGCAAACCGGAGGTCCTTCGGGCGGGTTCTTACCCGAAAAGTTTCTGGATCTTCCAGTGGATTTCGACAGCTTGGATGAGGCCGGCTCCATGATGGGCTCAGGAGGAATGATTGTCGGCGATGAGGAGACCTGCATGGTGGATATGGCCAAGTATTTCATCAGCTTTCTCCAGGAAGAATCCTGTGGAAAATGCATACCCTGCCGCGAAGGATTGAGGTGCATGCTGTCCATCCTCGAAAATATATGCCGGGGCGAGGGGCAAGAGGGCGATATCGAAGCCCTCAAAGATCTCTCGCGGGTCATGAAGCAGTCCTCGCTCTGTGCTCTCGGACAGAGTGCGCCCAACCCTGTCCTGACTTCATTGCAGTACTACCAGGAGGAATACGAAAAGCATATCTACGAAAAGAAATGCCCTGCGGGCGTTTGCACCGCACTCTATGAAATGGACATCGATCCTGAGCTCTGCACCGGATGTATGGTCTGTGCGCGAAACTGTCCAGTCGGCGCCATCTCAGGAGAAAAGCAAAAGCCGCACAAGATAGACAGGGATAAATGCATCAAGTGCAATGTCTGCTACACCCTATGCAAATTCAATGCTGTCAAAAAGGTCTAGGAGGACAAATGGACAAAGAAAAAGTCGTTACCTTTAAAATAGACGGTCAGGAGGTCACAGCAGAGAGAGGAACTCCGGTCATAAAATCGGCTCAAAAAATGGGCATAGAGATTCCGACACTCTGTCACTCGGATTTTTTGGAATCCTACGGGAGCTGCCGCGTCTGCTCAGTAGAACTTCGAAGAAGAAATAAGAAGCGTTTGGTCACAGCCTGCAATTTTCCGGCTCAAAACGGCGACGAAATATTCACAGATACCGACTGGGTTAGAGAAAACAGGGCTCTTATTCTGGAACTTCTTCTCGCCCGCTGCCCCGACGTACCGGTCATTCAGGAGCTGGCTCAAGAGTACGGCGTAACAGAGACGCGGTTCGAAAAAACTTACCAGAATTGTATTGTCTGCGGACTTTGTGCACGAATGTGCAATGAGGTCGTGGGTGCCAACGCCATTGGCTGGGGCGGGAGAGGCATTGACCGTGAGATCACAACGCCCTTCCAGATCGATCCGGAGAGCTGTATCGGATGCGGAGCCTGTGCTTCGGTCTGCCCCACAGGCCATATCAAAATTGAACCACTCTGGGAAAACCCGGGCGAACCCAGAGAATTCTTTTTGGGACCACACAGCGCCATATACATTCCAACACTGCAAGCCGTCCCCAAAATCCCGGTTATAGACAAGGAAAGCTGCATCCATTTCAAGACGGGAGGCTGTCAAATTTGTGAAGATGTCTGTGAGACCAAGGCCATCAACCACGATCTCACAGAGCGCATAGAAGAAATCCAAGTAGGACAGATCCTGGTCTCCACAGGTTATGATCTCTTCAATTCCAGGAAAATGGCTCAGTACGGTTATGGTCATCTGGACGATGTCTACTCGAGTCTGGAAATCGAATACATGCTCAACTCCACGGGACCGACGGGGGGAAATGTCTATCTTAAAAACGGTCAAGAACCGAGATCAGTAGGCATCATTCACTGTGTGGGCTCGCGTGATGAGAATCATCATCGCTACTGTTCGAGGGTGTGCTGCATGTACGCTTTGAAATTCGCCCATTTGCTCAAGGACAGAACCAGTGCTCAAGTTTACCAGTTTTACATTGACATGCGCTCCTTCGGAAAAGGCTATGAAGAATTCTACTCCCGCATTCTGGATGAAGATGTCAACGTCATCAGAGGAAAGGTTGCCGAAGTCGTCAGGGCGGGGCAGTCCAAACAGAACGGGGGTGCCCTGCTTATCCGTTGTGAGGATACCCTATTGAAGAAATTCCGAGAAATCCCCGTCGATATGGTCATCCTCTGTAACGCTCTGGAGCCCCAATCCGATTCCGATGCCATTCAAAAAATGCTTTCTATCAGCCTGAGTCCGGACGGATTCTTTCTGGAAAAACATCCGAAGTTGGATCCCACGGCCACAGCAACAGATGGCATCTATATTGCTGGATGCTGTCAGGGGCCCAAAGATATCCCGGATACTGTGGCCCAGGCAAGTTCTGCCGCGGCCCGAATACTATCCAATATCTCCAGAGGAGAAGTCGAGATTGAACCGATCCAGGCCTACATCAAGCCCGATCTCTGCGCCGGCTGCCGGCTCTGCAACTATCTCTGTCCTTATTCAGCCATTTCATTCGACGAAGCAGAGCATATATCCAAAATCAATGAAGCCCTTTGCAAGGGATGTGGGACCTGTGTGTCAGCCTGTCCGTCCTCTGCCGCTACTGCCAGGCATTATTCAGACAATCAGATATTCGCCGAAATAGAGGGCCTTTTGGAGTAAAAGAGCGGTGAGCCCTCCCAAAAAGCATCTCCAAAGCCGTAATGAAAAGAATAACGAATGATCAGAATGACGATTTCTATAACGGCTATCTCCATCACACATTCAGATCGCTCGACAACACCCTCGAGTTTCAATGCCATTGCGGATAGAGAGATGCTTGCGTCCTGCTAAGTAAATTAGAGATACTGTTTCTGGTTTGATAGAATAAGAAACAGAGAACAAGAGCAAGAAGATCTCTCAAAAATGCTTCTAAGAAAACCGCTCGAGGCTTTCATCAATCTGCCCCTCAGGGCTAAATTCATCCTCAGTTTCCTCATAGTTATTATTTTGGGCGGAATCCTGACTCTCTTCATCGGTACTCGAATCGAACATCAGACCATTTTCTCCCTGGCCCAAGCCAAAGTCAGGCACGATTTGGCCTCGGCCTGGATGGTCTATCATGAGAAACTCAATGATATCAGAGATATTGTGCTCGTAAACTCAACCCGGGAATCCATTCTCAACGCCATCATCAACGAAGAGAGAGGCCTTCTTTTCAAATATCTCGATAGGGTCAGGCGGGAGTTTAGTTTGGATATTCTGACCTTGACGGATTTCCGAGGGCATGTTCTCCTGCGCACACGTCATCCCGAGTCATCCGGCGACGACCAATCCGAAGATCCTTTGATTCGGAAGGCCCTGAGAGGAGAAACCGTCAAAGCCGCAATGATCGTTCCCAGAAGCGAGTTGCTCAAAGAGGGAAAAGATCTGTCAGATCGGGCCTATGTGCGGATTGTCCCCACTCCCAAAGCAGAGCCCCGCGAAGAGGAATACGAGGAGAACGGGATAATGCTTAAGGCTGCGGTGCCCATAATCGATGACCAGGGCGCCGTAAGAGGCGTTCTCTACGGCGGTATTCTGCTCAACAGAAATTATGATATCGTCGACCGCGTCAAAGAGATCGTCTACAAAGGGGAAAAATACAAAGGCAGGGAAATCGGCACAGCCACAATATTTCAGTACGATTTGCGTATTTCGACAAATGTTCAAAACGCGCAAGGAGGCAGAGCTATCGGAACGCGTGTCTCCAAAGAAGTGAATCGGGCTGTTCTCGTGGAGGGAAGATCCTGGATTGACAGAGCCTTCGTCGTCAACGACTGGTACATAGCCGCCTATGAACCCATAAATAATATTCACGGCGAGATTATCGGGATACTTTATGTCGGCATGCTTGAAAAACCCTACATCGATCTGCGCAACAGGGTCATGCTTACTTTTACGGGAATGGCGGCCGTCCTGGTGGTCATTCTCCTCGTTATCCTGTTCTTCATAACATCATCGATCATTCATCCTCTACAGGGGATGGTTCTTGCCACAAAGAAAATCGCCCAAGGAAATCTAAGCCACAAAGTGGAGATGAACGTCAAAGACGAAATCGGACAGCTGGCGGAATCTTTCAATCAGATGACAGCAAACTTGAAGGAGGCTAACGAAAAACTTCTCAATTGGGGAAAAACCTTGGAGAAGAGGGTCGCCGAAAGGACTCAAGAATTGAAAGAGACACAGGATTTTTTAGTTCAATCCGAAAAATTGGCCTCTCTGGGCAAAATGGCGGCAGGGATCGCTCATGAGGTCAACAACCCTTTGACATCCATTCTCCTCAACACACACCTCATGCTCGAAAAATTGAAGGAACACGATGCCTTCTTCGAGAGTTTAAGCATGATCGCGGATGAAACGTCCCGATGCACGAATATAGTCAAAGGATTGCTCGAATTCTCAAGACAGGAGCCTCCGCAGAAGTCCTTTGCCAGCGTGAATGACGTCATCACGCGCACGGTCAACCTCCTGGCCAATCAGGCATCCTATCAAAACATAGAGATCATAAAACACCTGGATCCAAATCTTCCCCTTATAGAGTTCGATACCAACAAAATCAAACAGGTTTTTTGGAATTTTATGCTGAACGCGTCAGAGGCAATGCCTCAAGGCGGAACATTAACCATAACCAGCCGATTTTCACGCCAGAAAAAATACATCGAAATCCTGTTCCAGGACACGGGCATCGGCATACCAAAACAAGATATTGGAAAACTGTTCGACCCCTTTTTCACAACGAAAGAAAGCGGCACAGGTTTGGGCCTGGCTGTCACCTACGGCATCATCAAACAGCACAATGGACACATTGAGGTTGACAGCGAGCCGGAAAAGGGATCAACATTTAAAATAAGCCTGCCAATAGAACAGAGTGCAGACATCACTTCAGAGAGGAAAAAATGAAGGAAATCAAGAGACGAATCCTTGTCGTCGACGACGAAATTACAGTGTGCAAAAGCATCCGCCAGGCTATTCTATCGGAGGACTGCGATGTGGACATGGCTCTCAGCGGAGAAGAGGCACTGGAAAAGGACAACACCAATCCCTATGATCTGATCATCTCAGATCTTATGATGCCAGGAATCAGCGGCATGGACCTCTTGAAATCCCTGAAAGACAAGCGTCCCGAAGTCATCGTCATCATGGTCACCGGCTATCCCACGATCAAAACCGCTGTGCAGTCAGTGAAGATCGGTGCGTTCGACTATATTCCCAAACCTTTCACACCCAATGAATTGAGGAGTCTGATCCAACGGGCATTCAAGGCAGTGGAAATCAAGATCAAAGGAGCACTAACTCCGGTGACCGTGCCTTCAGGAATTTATGTCATGAGAGGACAAACCTGGCTCCGTAGGGACAGCAACAGCCGGGCGACGGTCGGTATTGTGCATGAATTCATCCAGCTTTTGGAATCCATAACGCAGATTGAACTTCCTAGGGAAAACACATCTATTTTCCAGGGCGAAGTGTGTGTCAGACTCGCAGATGAGGCTAAAAACAGCCATCGCGTCTGGTCTCCCGCATCGGGCAAAATCATCGAAGTCAACACAGAGCTGGAGAAAGACTTCGCACTGCTGAAAAAAGATCCCTATGAAAAGGGATGGTTATTCCGGATAGAGTCCTCCAGTCTTGATAAGGATCTGAAAGGATTGACCCCATCGGAGTAGAACGACTTTTATGAGTGAGATGCCCCCTAGACTTCCTTCCCTCGACGATTTTTCCCGGACAATGAATTCGATTATCGCCGAGTTCCAGCCAAAAACGTGCGTGTACCTTGACTCGAACGGAGAGTGGAGGGAGAACCCTGATACCCTTATCCAGAGAACGAACAATGAACTCCTTTTCCAGATCTGGATGCTCAGCGCGGAAGAGAGATCCGACTTCTTCAAAATCCTGTGGACACATGCCTCAAATAAGGATGTCTGGCTGACCATTAACAAAATCAACCCCCTTATAGAAGCTAAACATCTCCCCGAAAAAATTGTTGTTACTGAAAACGTCATCGATAACAAAATAATCCAGCCATTCTTCCCCGGCAGACAAACAAAAAAACATCCCTGTCAAATCGTAATCGACATCCTATCCTGGGTTCTGCATTACGAGGCACTGCGGATAACAGCGGAGTCATTTGTCCCGGAGTGGCAGACAGAGGCCAAAGTGCACAAACAAGCCGCAAAAACAGAGCTTAGTGATTGCCTCAAAATCCTGGAGCGGCTGGGTCACAGCGAAAAAAACAAACCTTTGCCGGACTCCCTGGAGAGAATCGCAGCACTAGGCTTTAAGTTTCTGGAGGACATCCCCTCGCTCAAAGCCGAAGAAGATAAGTTGCTCCGAATAATCCAGATCCTCCTTGAAAAAGCGCCAGAGTCTCAGGATCCAGATGACTTAACTTACATGCTCATTTCGGAAAAGATTCATCCCCCGGGTGGAATCGTCACCGAAACATCCCCTTCCTTCCTGCAGCCTTGCCTCACATTATTGACAAACAAGATGATACCCATCTCCAGTGGAATTCAGTACAAGGCGTCCGTCATTCTCAGCATTCTTCAGGATCCCCGATCTGTAAAGACACTCATTCAAGCTATGGAAGACATTCCTCCCAGGTACACCAAAATTCGTGAAAATATCATTTATACCCTCGGGAGTTTGAGAGAGAGTACGGCTGTGGAACCCATCACGCACGTGCTCAAGGAGCCCGACAGGTTACATTATACAGATGAGAAAGGAGAGGAATTCTCCTGTATGCTTCTGGAACAAAAAGAAGAAGCCCTATGGGCCCTCGGAAAGATAGGCGCGGATTCGCTCCGATGCCTTCCTGAACTGGAGAAATACACCCATCATCCCTCAGCAAATATAAAGACATATTTGGCCAGAGCCATGGGTGAAATCGGAAAGGCACAGAGAGAGAGGAAAGGCGGTGTGAGCGTCGAAATTCTGATAATCCTTCTGAGGCTGATGCAGGCCAAAAACAGACAAATTTTTGAAGAAACGGTGAGCGCTCTGCGCAAAATCGACATGCCGTCATTCATCCATACTCTATACTTGTACAGCACAGGAGCAGTCAGTATTCTAGGACTCAAGCCTGCACAACGGGGACTGTACGAGCTCTCCGAGACTTTGCACTATTTATTGAAATTGAAAAAAAGGGTCATCATGGCCGTCAACGGGGATTCCGGAACAGGGAAGACCTATTTTTGTCAATCCATCCTCTCCGGCTTTGGTGATTTGAGAGAACAAGACATACTCTATTTAATGCGAGACAGAAAGAGAGATCAAAAAATTTTCAATCAAATGTTGGGTTTGACATGGCTCAGAAAATATATCGAGCCCGGATTTTATCAAGACTATCCCCATTCTGAGGATCAGGACGATCCTGAAGAATTTCTGACACGGTTTCTCGAACAACATAGGGACAAAAAACTCATAATCCTCGATGGATGCCGTGATCAAAGCTACTTCCAAAGAGTTATTGAGCTTTTCCATTTCAGAGGCGAGTTGGATGTTGAGGTAAACTTCAGAGCGACCCTCTCAACAAGACGACTGAATCTGGAAGACCGTGAAGTTGCCCTCGAGAGTGTCAGGACTCATCTCGACTTTTTAGAAGAGCCGGCGTTGGAAGACACGCTGCTCTATCAGGAAGGCGTTGTCATTCTGTACGATCTGGATAATTCCATCCCCTCCAGGTTGAACAGGCAAGAAATCAAAGAATTGTATCAAAAAAGAAGGATTGAATCCTGGGGTGATTTGGTTAAAATCGGCGATTTCAAACCCTCTCCGAAATCATTCGCCATCACATCCCCACCCCTGCTGAACGAACAGAAAACCTTCTCTTCGAAAGAGGAAAAATGGCCGGCTGAAGAGCACGAAGCCTTTCAACCGGATGAGAGAATTTTCCATTCCGATTTGAATGAGGATTTGACGTCACAGCCAAACCTTCTTCAAACCATACCGATGAGCGATATGGCGCCTGAGCAAATCGAATTCTATGCCCAGGACCAAATTGTCGGCATGGGTAAAAATGGATGCGTTTTCGTTCTTGCCTTTCTCGACAGTAGGTTATTTTACACGTTCACCGAGGAATGCGAAGACATGTGCTTGTTGGGACGGGACATTTTTCTGATTAGCCGAAAGGGAAATATCTTATCTTGCTCTTTTGAACGGAATGAAACCATTCACTTCGGTAGTGCGGGTTCTTCAGCCTTGATTATCAAAGCGCTCGCACGAGACAAAATTATTACCGGACACGCAGACGGAAAAATCAGAGTCTGGGATTTTTCAAACAGGACTATTCACGCATGGCCGGGACATAAACACCCCATAATCTCTCTGGCTTCGGATTACCAGGGACGGGTTTATTCGAGTAGTTGGGATGGATCTATTAAACAATGGGATATCGGAAAAGGGAGGGTGAATATTGTCTCAGGGATCGAAGAAAATTTTTGCCAGCTCAGTCTCTACCCCAAAGGTCAAATCCTCGCCGTCTCTTGCAGAAAAGGAGAGAGTGAATCCAAGACCCTCCATCCCTCTAATTCAATTCGAATTTTTGATTTGAAAAACGGGCAATGCCGCAGAATGGAAACCTTTTCAGGAAGACAGATTTCCAGTATTAGCGTTTATTATGACGGCCGGATTATCGCCACCCTCTCCAAATCAAACAAGGAATCCGATAGCAAACAAGGAAATCTCATCATCATTGATCCCAAAAACAACAAAGCGGAATACACCATGTTGAACGGCCACACCGGTACAACAAAAGACTCTCTTGCTTCGGGCCCGAGGATTATCACCTGCGGGAGCGAGCGTGACCATAAGCATTCTCTCAAGATATGGGGAACAGAATTTTATGTGAAGATGGAGTTGAGCAAACTCGCTCTGCAGGCCTGAAGATGAGCAAGGCGCAAAACCCGAAGACCCCTCGATGCTTAAGATGCCTCTCCGACTTTGTAGCTAAAATCAGGATTTATTGTATCCGGGTGTAATCGTTCCGGACTCTCGGCAGTCGTCCGACATTTCATCTAATCCATCACTCCCCCGACATCTTTGCACCAATCCGGACACTGTCAAAAATCACGATATTTTCAGATTCACAACCCTGGTCATGACAGTGTCCCAGGGGCAAAACTTGGAGGAAACCCAGGCGGCAGGGTATGAGTCATCATGCATGAAGCAAGGCAGCAAATCCAATCCCCTTCATAAAAACCTGGGCTTCCTCACAAGCTCGAAGGAGGGTATTGCAGTTTTCTGACATAAAACTTTCGTTTTTTGTATTCAACTTCGATCAGTTCGTCCTTACCAATTAATTCCTCAACCACACTCCAGTCTTTTTTTGCCTTTTCTAAGAGCCTGTGAACAGCATCCTGTCTCATAGGATGTACGGATGTGATACTCAACAGATCCGCTTCAACATCTCCCGTGAAGGCAAAGGCATTTCCTTCGTATCCAATCAAATATTCCGTTGGAATCATTCGTTCGCTAAAAATTTGATAAGCTCTGTTAACAAGGCCCTCGGCCGGCACCTCAACATGTTTCTCAGCCGGCGGTCTTGTGGGAATAGCAATATAGCTTTTGTTTGGTTTTAGCTTGCCGATAAATTCTGAGATAAGTTCAATCTCATCCGGGCTTTCATTAACATCTTTTATGAGCATTGTTTCCGTCGTAAGATCCCCTTTGTAAGAGGAGGCAAATTCTGAAATTCCGTTCAAAATTCTGTCAAGATGCAAAGACCCATGAGGCCTGTTGATTTTGCACCAGGCGCCTTGACTGACTGCATCAATCTTGACCGATACCCAATCCGCTTTTCCCAAATCATCCCGGACATCTTTTCTCCCTATCAGGGAAGAATTGGTTATGACAGCTGTGCTGATTCCCGTCGATTTCAACCTCTCGATTTCAACACCGAGATTCTGATCGAGAGTGGGTTCTCCATCTGGAACAAAAGTCAAATAATCTATGGGTTCACCTTTTTTGCCGGCCTCTCTGATTTTTTCCCTTACAGCTTGAAATACATCTTCTGGTCTGTAGAATTCCTTTCGTTCGGATTGCATATTCAATGTCCTGCCTACCTGACAATAGACACAAGAATAGGTGCAGATTTTGGGTGGAATGTTGTTGATCCCCAGACTCTGTCCCAGACGTCTTGACGGCACTGGGCCAAAGGCCAAGTTTTTGATCCTATTCTTCATATTCATACGTTCTTCATTCATTAATAAATCAGACAGTTTCGGCTGTAAAAATATTTCACGCGTCTTTCGACTTCATGCCGGAATCTCTGCCAATCCTGCCGGAAATGATTCTGTAAATCCGAAAGAGAAGATCCTGCGTTTTTAGGGATTTCATACAACATAACCGTTGTCGGCCCGGGATGAAAATCAAAGTCACCCGTGGTGATATTGAAGCCTATGTACCCATCGTGGCCATAGGCCTTTTCCACCCATTCAGATTCGTTCAATTCTCTGATTCTACGGATAGATTCCCTTTGACTGAGACAAGTCACTGTACCATCACCTAGAATCATGATTTTTGATCTCTGCATCGTCTTCGCGTTTGAAAGTGCAAAAAATTGGGAGCGATCACACAGGTTCCGATTGCTCCAAGCTTTCGATGGATTGCTGAACCCGGGCCACAGCAAAAGAATAAGCCAATTTATAACCCCTCATCTCGCCCTCTCTCTCAGCATCCACTCCCCTGAAATGTTCTTCCCGTACGGCCGCTTGATCTCGGAACTGCATAAAAGAGGTTTCTAGTTTCTTCAATTCCTCCAAGGCTCTTTCCACAACTCGTCTCCTTCAATATTTCATTAAGCAAGAAGCATGCCATCATATAATTTCCAATTAACTAGTTTAATTTCAATAGGTTAATGAGATTTTCACTTTTCAAGTAATGAGATCGGCGGAAGAATTTAGAATAATTGCGAATTTTATTAGAACCTTTTCAAATCAAGACCAGTGATAAGCTGGCTTGGATGGCGAATAACAAAGCTTTAGCGGAAACAGTTGACATGGGGCTGCATTGCGTTCAAAATTAATTCTCATCGAATTCAATCCTTATGAGCCTCTGGAAAGAAGGAAAACACCCGTAATGGAGAGAACAGAAAAGGCCTCGTTGGTATCAAGCATACTTAACCTGTTGCTTTTAGGATTCAAATTTGTTGTGGCTGTCCTGTCTGGAAGCATCGCTTTAAAAGCCGATGCTGTTCACAGTTTGACCGATTCCATATCGTCGTTCGCAGTCTTTGCGGGGCTGAAAATCTCAAAAAGAAAATTAAAAAAATACCCATATGGCCTCCATAAGGTAGAAAACCTGATTTCTCTTTTCATATCCTTTTTCATATTCTGGGTCGGGTATGAAATTATCAAGGACGTCATCTTCGCTTCCCCAAAAGAAATAAAAATATTGCCGCTTGCCCTTATCGTGGCAGCTATTTCTTTTTGTGTTTCTTTACTTTTATCCATCTATAAAATAAGAGTAGGCCGAAAATCCAATTCTCCCAGCCTTTGTGCTGACGGCCAACACTCCCGCATGGATGCTTTTTCATCGTTAATCGTTCTTGCCGGGTTGAGCGGGCACCTTATCGGCCTCAAAATCGAAAAAGTGGCGGCAGCGATTGTGGTCCTTTTTATAATAAGATCAGGCTATGGAATATTGATTGAATCCCTCAAAGTTCTGCTCGATGCCTCATTGGACTATAAAACCCTTGACCGGATACGACAGACAATAGAAGAGGAAAAAAGAGTCGCGCAGATAAAAACTCTGATCGGAAGAAATTCCGGTCGCTATCGATTTGTCGAGGCCGATTTGATGCTCAGAGTGAAAGAACTGGATAAAGCCTCTCACACTGTCGATGCCCTGGAGCAAAAAATTAGAAAGGAAATTCCTTTTATCGATAGCATACGTATTCATTATGAACCCATCAGGAAAACGACCTTTAAGTATGCCGTGCCTCTTGAAACCCCAGAAGGCCGATTGTCAGAACATTTCGGCAAAGCTCCGTATTTTGCTCTCATCGAAGTCAATGCCACCACGAACAAGATTGGAAAGAGGGAGGTAGTGTATAATCCTTTTCATGCTCAGGAGACTGGAAAAGGCATTGCTGTTGCCGAAGATCTAGCAAAGAGGGACATAGATTTTTTGGTGCTCAAAGAAAAATTTGAGGGGAAAGGCCCGCAATATGTTCTTGCCGATTCTTCCATCGAAACTATGATCGTGGAAAAAAACACTCTGCAAGAAATTCTGGACGAGCTGGAAATCACATAATGTGGGGTGATTCCCACAAATTCCTTTTTTCATGCCGAATACAGCTGCCTAATGACGAGAACCCTCTGATTATAGTAACAGCACTTTGCACACAACAACCAGGGCCAGAAGGATCACCACTGTTGAAAGCCCAAATTCTAGCCATACGGGCTTAGTTTTAAGCGAGACTAAACTTCCCAGTCTTGCACCAGTCATTGAACCTGTAATCACCAATAGTGCCGGCAAAATGATTACATCGCCCCGGTACCAATAGATAATCGCCGCAGCGATCGCCGTAAAAATGGTTGCGAATAAGGATGTCGCAATGGCCTTATGCACATCGATTTTCATCGCTCGTAAAAAAGCAGGGAATAAAGATCCGCCGCTACCGCCCCGCATACCAGTAAGCAAATTGAGAACAAATGTCCCCCCGATAATGGTCTCGGCGCTGGGATGAATTCTTTGGGAAACTTTTGGGCTGACTCTATCCATATAGATTCCCATTACTGTCAAAATGGATACACTAACGAAGATAATTGCCAGAACCAGGGTTTGTATAAGACCCACCAAAATCGCACCCATTATCGAACCAAGTGTTCCGCCAATCACGACACAGGGAGCAAATTTCCAATCTATATTCTTTCTATGACTCAAAGCCCCCACAATAGATGAAAAAGGTATGACTAACAAATTGATGCCAAAGGCACTTAACAGAGGCAATCCGGCAACATAAAGCAATGGTGTTCTTATTGAACCCCCACCTATGCCAAACATCCCACTCATGAATCCAGCACAAAGACCGATGAGCAAGTATATCAACAGTGCAATCGTATTCATGTCATCGTAGTGTTTGCATTTTTATCAAAGCAGACTCCAAATTTCAATTTCATTTCTCTTTGATTATACCCAAGACGGAATCATTTCCACTAAGTTTCTTTCGATACACCGCACAGAAGAGACTTCAAACCGGTCGACCCCGTTATTGGATCAAATGCCTTATGGTCTGTTAAGACGTTGCAATTGCTGTCTTTAAAGCCATGATAAAGATGAACGACACGGGGATCGATACGATTAGTCACTTCTGTAGCGCATCTGATGCTTCCTCGTTGTGTAGTAATTTTCGCCATATCTCCGGATTCGAGACCCAGTTTGGCCGCAGTTTCAGGATTGATCTCTAAAAGATTCCGGGGGAATTTTTCATGCAGACGGGGAATATTCCGCATCATGGAATGTGTGTAGGGCGCAAGCTTGGAACCCGCAATCAAGATCAAAGGGAATTTTGCGGTCAATTCTGGCTTAGACACGGGACTTTCAGCCGGTTCCCTGTATACAGGAAGAGGATCATAACCCATATCTTTCAATCGCTGAGAATAGAGCTCCACTTTTTTGGACGGCGTTAAAAAACCCTTAAGTAGGCTTTCATATTTTTTGTACATGTCAGGGTAGCTTTTGAGCTTGGTCATCCTGAGCACGGGCAGAAGCATTCCAGCAACAACCCTTTTGAATTTCTTGAACAGAAGAGGCGGGACTGCTACAACGAATCCTTGAGGATTTTCTCTCAACTCCTCACATGTGAGGCCTAAAGGCTTGAGGACGTGATCTATAGCCTCTTCCTCAGTTTCCCACGGAAAATCATCGGCGTATCCCATTCGTCTCCCCAGCTCACAGAGTATCTTCCAATCCGGCCAGGAATCCCAGAGAGGTTCAACAACTTTCGGACTCAAGGCTATCCGCGAGGTGCAATTCCATCCATGGTCGGCATGGGTGTCGTAAGTCACAAACCGGGTGGTCTCCAAAAACGTAGAAGCGGGCAGAACAATGTCGGCAAGTTCTGCCGTGGGAGTCATGAAGAAATCGGCCACTACCAGAAAATCAAGTTTTTTTAGGGCTTTAACAACGACATTGGTGTTGGCGCAGGTTAGTGCCGGATTGGCCGCCATGACCAGCATGGCCTTGATGAGATAAGGCTCACCCTCATTGATGGCCTCCCAAATCAAAGGCGTCAGCGCAGAGGGCCATGTTTTTGAGACTTTGGAATAGAGACATTTATCCGCACCGATCTTCTTTTCGGCCACTTCTTCCGGCAGCCGATCGTAGGCTTTCAAGTCCTCTGTTCCCATTGAGATCGGCACGGCTATGACATTTCCACCCTTGACGTCTATATTACCAGTAATGGCCATGAGAGCGTTAATAGCCCTGATGCCCACAGAGGCATTCGTGTGCTGATCCAAGGCATTTCTGGGACTGATACACGCGGGTTTTGTTTTGGCATACATGCGTGCCATTTCCTTGATTTTTTCTTCGGGCACCCACGTGATTTCAGCTACCCTCTTAGGGGGGTAATCTCTGACGTGTTCTTTGAGCTCATCAAATCCCACCGTCCATTTCTTCACAAAATATTTATCATAGAGTTTTTCTGCGATAATGACATGCAGCATGCCTAAGGCGAGAGCCCCATCAGTGCCCGGCCTCAGCTGAGCATGGATATCCGCCGCAAGGGCATAATCGATCTTCCTGGGATCGATGACAATCAGCTTCGCTCCTCTTTCCCTGGCTTTCTTGATGGCGATTTCTTGAGGCTTATTTGTCGCTTTGGGATTGCCGCCCCAAAGAATGATGCATTTGGTATGGGTCACATCCGGCGGGACCACCATGCCGAAATCAAGGTTGTACTGCAGCATGACACGCGGGAGGTGACAGACATGACTTGGATTGGACACATTCGGAGTTCCGATGAGGTTCGCCAGCCTGGGGAGATACGTTCCCAAAATATCCCCGCTGTGATAATGACCGTGGTGAAAGGATATCGCCTCTGCACCGTGTCTTCGTTTTATCTCCCTGAACTTATCCGCTATAGTGGACAGGGCTTCATCCCATGATATGCGCTGCCACTTTCCTTCTCCCCTTTCACCTTTACGTATTAGGGGATATCTCAACCGGTCAGGCGCATAAAGAAAATCTTTGATATAACGATCTCTCACGGTCAATTCTCCTTGACTTTCCGGATCTTCGGGAACACCGCGAACATCAACCACTCTATTCTCTTTAACTTTAATTCTCATGGCACACTGAGAGTGGGCATCAACATCACTGACAACCAAAATTCCCTCGTCTTCTCCCTCGGACAGAGATTTTCCTGGATTGAA
>Ga0180431_10000268_pt1 | contig 74701 bp, 72 predicted proteins | sample SS_ome_11_FD_132459 | JGI IMG/M metagenome (GOLD analysis project Ga0180431, IMG submission 132459) | Hypersaline lake sediment archaeal communities from the Salton Sea, California, USA - SS_1_MS_1 metaG | ecosystem: Environmental > Aquatic > Non-marine Saline and Alkaline > Hypersaline >...
AACGTACTCCTGCCTCAGCCACCCGTCGCTCCCTGACCCTGCCTTCAACTACTCCGGGACCGCCGTCTGCAGCAACGGCGTCTGCAGCGAGACAGCCACTGTCGGCGGGTACCCTGTGACATACTACTTCAACCAGTACGTCAGGAACAGCTCGACAGAGTCCCTGAAGGTCAGGTTCGACGCAGGCAACCACAACGACGCCCAGGGGAGGATAATGGAGTTCGCCATAACCAGCCGCCAGTCAGGCAACTGGACAGGCTGCGACAAGTACGCGGGCCCGGGCTCCCACAACCTGACCCAGACGTCAACCAGCGGGATAACATGCAAGGCCTGGGAGCAGAGCAGCTATTCCGGCGACATAGACATGGTCCTGTACACCAACCTGAGCAGCTACGGGGAAGGCCAGACCACCTTCGAGCTGACCATAACGCAGTACGGCGACAGCCTGCTGATAGAGAACATCCCCCTCTACATAAACGACAGCTCCCCAACGGCCTGGAACGAGAGCGACCCGATGGCGGGCGTTATAGACGACCCCTGCGCTGACTCCTGGGACAACGACATGGACTACTATTCTAACTGCGCTGACCAGGACTGCGACCTGCAGGTGGGAGGCTCGGACTGCACGGGGGGAGACGCCTACTGCGAGTACGGGCTGGAGCTCACATGCTATGACTGCTTCAACAACGACGCAGAGGACGGGTACGACTGCGCGGAGGCGGAATGCGACCTGAAGCCCGGGGACTACCAGGACATGACCAACCTGTGCGAGTACCAGGAGGGGGCCGGCTTCAGCAACGCCACGCACGAATCATTCTACCCCTGGAAGACCGCCTGCCAGGACACGTTCGACAATGACCAGGACGCAGCCTCCCCGTACGGCCCGCTGCTCAACATAGACTGCTGCGACACCACCGTCTGCTGGCAGAAGGGCGGGACCAGCACGGACACCTCCAACTTCCCCTGCCCGGCACAGGAGAATAATACCGCCAACAACACGGTCGGCAGCTGGTGCCATGACGGCATAGACAACGACTATGACGACGGCTCCAACAACGCCGACTGCAACGTGAACACAGGGGCCGACTGCAGGGACTATGACTGCAGGGGCGTCTCCAACACCACGCACACCTGCCCTGTCCATGAGGCCTACAACCTGACAGGCCAGTTCAACGCCTCCCAGTGCTTCGACGGCATAGACAACGACCTGGACAACCCGTCCATGACATACAACGCGCCAGCGGCCAACATAGACTGCGCTGACCTGGACTGCCTCGGGGTCGCCAACCCGGCCAACCCGAATCAAGTCTGCTATCCTTACGAGTTCAACCTCGCCCAGCACTACCAGTTCTGCGCTGACAGCTTCGACAATGACGGGGACGCCCATGCGGGATGGCCAGGGGGCACTGACTGCGGAGACTCTGACTGCTACCAGCAGTTCAACGGATGCGGCCCCTGCCCGGAGGAGGAGAACGTGACCTGGGACTCATGCGCCAACGGCCTGGACGATGACTATGACAACACTGCGGATTCCTTCACGGATGGCCAGGACTGCGCTGACATAAACTGCTCAGGGGAGATAGGCTCCACGGCCAACGGGGAGAGATGCGAATACGGGACCGAAACCAGCTGCTTCGACGGCTTCGACAACGATGCGCAGGGAGGGGCTGACTGCGCCGACAGCGACTGCAACGGCGTGGGATGGTGCGAGCACGGAACCGAAACCACCTGCTCAGACGATTTGGACAATGATGCCGACGGCTACATTGACTGTGTGGATACTGACTGCTATGGAGTGGGCACATGCTCCCCCAAGCTCTGGTCCACTGTGGGGTGCCTGACAGTGCCCGCCTGGACAGGCAACTCCCGGGTGGGCTCCAGCACCATATACACCAACCACCTGTACAGGCTGCATGTCTATGACAACTTCACGATAAACATAACCGGAACAGGCACTTACTGGGCGATAGCCATGATAATAGGCAAGACCTCCCCGCCTGCTGACCCCTTCCCCTTCAATGCCACCAACTGCACCCTTATAGACCCGACAGACAGCCTCCAGTGGGTGACCAGCGGTGACGACCTGGGAACCATACAGGACATAAACGTCTCCCAGTCCACCCCACTGAACGGCTTCTCGATATCCCTGACATGCGGCGGGAACGAGAGCGCGCAGTCAGAATCCTACCCGGTGACCATAAGCAACCAGCTGAGCAGCGGGACGGAATCAGGCAGCAAGACCCACAGCTACACCATATACGAGAACGTGGCGCCTTCAGTCCACAGGATAGAGGCGGGCCCGGTCAATGCCACTGACGGGATAAACATACCCTACGGGGGCACCGTAAGGTACAGGGCAAACGCGAGCAATGACCCTTCGGGCATATGCCAGTGCCAGTTCGACCTGGACAGCTCCTCCTTCCCGAACACTGACGGCGACTGCACTTACTCCACGACATACACCCAGGACGACGGCGTCTACACCGTACGGGCCAGGTCCAGGGACAGGGCCAACAACCTGGGCTCCTACGGAGGCAGCAGGACGTTCCAGATAAACGTCATGCCCGTTTCTACCAGCACCAATATAAACAAGACAGAGCCCTTCTTCTACAGCACAGAGGACATGGGCTTCGGCGCCAGCTTCCAGACCTCCAGCGACGGGAGCTTCCCGGGGACCTGCAACTATTACATCCAGGACGCCATGGGCAGTGTATATTCCTCCGGCACCCTGACGAAGACCAGCCTGGGCTCAGGGGCAGCTGAATGCAACGGGACCATACCAGTGCCGAACATCGACATGCTGTACACGGTCTACGTAAACATAACGGACGAGGACGGCGACCAGGTGAGCTCCGAATCCAGGGTATTCTATGTCTGCGACAGCCTGGCCAGCAATGGGACGGGCTGGACCTGCGCCAAGGCAGACTTCGACCAGGACGGCTGGACAGAGGGCGTCACCATAAGCATGTACGGGCAGGGTTTCGTGTGCGACATGTGCCCGGGCCAGGTGAACACGGGAAGGGACGACGACGCTGACGGGATAGACAACGTCTGCGACCTGAGCTGCGGCTTCATAAACAACGACACCACCATGATACAGGACCTGAACGTGACAGGGGACTGCTTCATAATAAACGCCAGCAACATCACGTTCGACTGCGCCGACTACATCCTGAGGGGAGACGGCTCCGGGATAGCCATAAACGTGACAGGCCAGGAGAACGTTTCCATCTTCAACTGCACCATACTCAACTTCACTGATGCCATCATGCTGCATGACAGCAACTCCAGCCATGTGTGGGAGAACACCCTGTACAACAACAGCAATTCAGGCGTTATTGTCGAGCTGTCAAACAACGGCACGCTGGAACAGAATAATGTAAGCTCCAACGCCCAGGGCGTCTACCTGGACACTTCCGAGAACATTACTGTGTACAACAACACAGCGGATTACAATTACATAGGCATCTATGACTACAACTCAATTTTCAACTCAATCCGGCTCAACACCGTGCGCGACAGCAGCCAGTCCGGCATCTACCTGGACAGCGCTGAAAACATCACGGTTTCCGGCAACGCCTTGGAAAGGAACCCTGTTGGCATACTGCTGGATTCAGCAGACAACAACTCAGTATGCCTCAACACCGTGCGCGACAGCAGCCAGATAGGAATACACCTGGACAGCGCTGAAAACAACACCATCAGCAACAACACATTCCTGGAAAACCAGATAGGGGCAAACCTGACAGACAACTCGGTCGGCAACGTGCTCTACTCCAACAATTTCACCGGAAGCATTGGCTACCATGCTGGCTCAGTTTCAGGCAACATGTTCTACAGGACAAACACATCCAAGCCCCAGGGCTACCAACACGAGGGCAACACGTGGGACGACCTCAGCACCCTGCAGATATTCGACACTGACGGCGACGGTTTCGGGGACTACGGCTCACAGTATCCCTACAACGCAACCAACGGGGCCAACGTGACAGGGTTCGTCAACGACCTGGGCCCGTACCCAGCCAACCTGACGACTGTGGTGGCCTGGCTCAACATAAGCTTCCCGGAGGGCGTTTACGAGCCCTATAATGCGACCATACCGGGCACGCACAAGTTCGACTTCAACATAACATTCCAAAACTTCAGCGCCTCTTCGGGCAGCATACTCGAGTGCGAGATAGAGATGTCCAACGGCAGCATGCTTTACCTGAACAAGACGCTTGGCAGCAGCGTGAGCAACGGCCAGGAATACCTTAACCACAACATGAGCTTCTCGGACTCCTACAACAAGACCTCTCCCTGGTGGGTGCACAATTGCTCCCTGTACAATTCAGGGAGGGGGCTCCTGTACACCAACGCTACAGACTACGGGAGGGAGCCCTGGCTGGGCAAGAAGATATTCGTCCACGGGAACACCTGGAACAGGTTCGACGACATAGGCGACGACGCCTACAGGGCGCTCGACTGCTTCCTCCAGTTCGACAAGGTGTTCTTCAACAACACCTACAGGTGCGACTACTCCGGTGACGTAGCCTTCGCGGTGGCAATGAGCAGGGGCGTCAACATAGAGGGCTGGTGCCATGACGGCCAGGACAATGACGGGAACGTCCTGTCGGACTGCGGTGACCAGTACTGCGGAGGCATAACCTACTCCTGCGCCAACCATACGCCAGTCGACGACCCGTTCGGGGGGACATGCTCGAACGGCATATGCTGGGAGACCAAGACAGTGGGCGGGCACTCCACGACATACTATTACACCAGGTACGTCCAGAACGGCGGCACGCTGAAGTTCAGGTTCGATGGGGGCAGCTACTCCACCGGACAGCCGATAGCCTTCGCCCTGACAGACCTCGATGACGGATTCGTTTCGTACGGCAAGTACCCTGCACCGGGCTCTCATAACCTCACAAGCGACCAGATAGCCCAGTCAGGCGGCCAGAACGTGACCTACAAGGCGGAGGACGCATCAGGCTACACAGGCGACATAGACATGGTCATGTACGTCAACCTGACCAGCGGATGGTCTTCTGGCGAGCACAACATAACGGTCTCCATAACTCAGTACGGCTCCAACCTGATAATCTACGACGTGCCCATAATAGTAAGCTCCTCGGCACCCACCAACTGGAACGAGACAGAGGAGATGTCAGGGACAATATCCGCGCCATGCTCTGACCCGGCAGTGAGCGGATACGTGCCCGACAACGACCTGGACTACTACCCCAACTGCGCTGACCAGGACTGCGACGGGTTCATAGGCGGCACAAACTGCACCTCAGGGAACGCCTATTGCGAGTACGGCCTGGAGCTCACCTGCTACGACTGCTTCAACAACGACGCCCAGGACGGGTACGACTGCGCGGACGCCGACTGCGACCTGAAGCCCGGCGACTACCAGGACATGACCAACCTGTGCGAGTACCAGGAGGGGGCTGGCTTCAGCAACGCCACCCATGAGTCATTCTACCCCTGGAGGACAGCATGCGCAGACCTGTTCGACAATGACCAGGACGCATCCACCCCGTACAGCACGGGCTACACCGACTACATAGACTGCTGCGACCCGACAGTCTGCTGGCAGAAGGGAGGCACGTCCACTTCAGACCCCTGCCCGTCCAACGAGAGCAATTTGGCTGGCTGGTGCTTCGACGGCATAAACAATGACTATGACGACGGCTCCAACAGCAGGAGCTGCAGCCAGACCGGCGGCTCGGACTGCAGGGACTATGACTGCAGGGGCCAGACGAACGGGACCGACACGTGCCCGACCAATGAGAGGCACAACAGGTACGGGCAGGTTAATGACAGCCAGTGCTTCGACAACATAGACAATGACCTGGACAACCCCTCCATGACATACACAGGTCCTGCGGCCAACATAGACTGCGCTGACGTGGACTGCCTGGGGGTGGCCAACCCGGCCAACCCGAACGAGGTCTGCTACCCATACGAGTTCAACCTCGCCCAGCACTACCAGTTCTGCAACAACAACTATGATGACGACGGGGACAACTCCCAGGGCTGGCCCAACGGCGGCACTGACTGCACCGACCCTGACTGCAACAGGAAGTTCGGCTCATGCGGCCCCTGCCCGGGAGAGGAGAACTACACCTGGTCATCCTGCTCGGACGGCCTGGACAATGACCACATGATGCCGACAGGAATAACAGACTGCGCGGACATAAACTGCTCAGGGGAGATAGGCTCCACGGCCAACGGGGAGGCATGCGAATACGGGACCGAAACCAGCTGCTTCGACGGCTTCGACAATGACGCGCAGGGAGGGGCAGACTGCGCTGACGTGGACTGCAACGGAGTGGGATGGTGCGAATACGGGACCGAAACCAGCTGCACGGACGGCCTGGACAATGACGCCGACGGCTACTATGACTGCGCCGACAGCGACTGCTACGGCGTGGGCGCGTGCCCGAGCCAGGGCTGGTCGACTGTGGGCTGCACCACCATACCTTACACGACAAGCCCGTCAGCCGTAGGCGGGACAACGGTTTCCGTGGGACACCTGCAGAGGCACTATGTCTTCACCAACTACACGGTAAGGGTGGTGGGCTCAGGCAGCTACAATTCGATCTCCATAATCCTGGGCGACGCCACAGACCCGACCAGGTACTTCCCGTACAACGCTTCCAACTGCACGATGAGCGGCACCAACGCCAACAAGCTCAGGTACGTGTCCACCCAGGACCAGGTCGGAAGGATAGACCATGACCCGGGCCAGGTGGGAGCAGGGAACCCGCTGAACGGGTTTGATGTCACCCTGAACTGTGGAGGGGTGTCCTCGCCACAGGCAAAGACATACTCCATCTCCATAACCAACTCGCTTTCGGACGGCTCCCCGGACAATGGGGCAGGCACCAGGAGCCCGACAGTCTATGAGAACACGCCGCCGACCGTCTCCTCAGTAGAGGTCGGGCCGATAAACTCCTCGAACTTCGTGAACATACCATACGGGGGCACCATAAGGTACAGGGCGATACCGTCCAGCGACCCGTCAGGCATATGCAGGTGCGCCTTCGACCTTGACGGGACGGTCGTGCAGTCCAGCGACGGGAACTGCCTGTACGCCACCACCTACACTGACGATGACGGGAGCTACCAGCTCTCCGCCAACGCAACGGACGGCGCAGACAACACGGGCACCAATGGGGGGAGCAGGACGATAGGGATAAACGTCATGCCTGTCCCGACAGCAGCGTCCATAAACATGACAGAGCCATTCTACCGCAGCACTGACGGCGCGCTGATAGGAGCCAGCTTCAGGACAGCGGACAGCGGAAACTTCCAGTCCGCTGCATGCAACGCCTACATAGAGGACTCCTCTGGCTCGGTTGTCTGGTCAGGGACCCTGACGAAGACAGGGGGCTCGGGCTCGACCGTGGAGTGCAACGGGACCGTGCCCGCCCCCAACTCTGATGGCATGTACAGGGCCTACGTGAACGTGACGGACGAGGACGGCGACCAGGTGAGCTCTTACAAGAAGGTCTTCTATGTCTGCGACAGCCTGACCAGCAGGGGGACGGGCTGGACCTGCGCCAAGGCAGACTTCGACCAGGACGGCTGGACAGAGGGCGTGAACACGAGCCTCTACGGGGACCCGAACATGGTGTGCGACATGTGCCCGAACCAGGTTAACACAGGGCAGGACGATGACGCTGACGGGATAGACAACATATGCGACACCCAGGCGTCCTTACTGAGCATATGGGACAGCGGAGACCCTGCGGGCGGCGGGCAGACCATAAGGGTCGGGCAGTCTGTCGGCTTCTACGCCAACTACACCTCAGGCGGCAGCGCGCTAACGAGCAGCAGCTGCAACATAAGCTTCAGCGACGGGCAGTACCAGATGTCCTACAGCATACCCACAGCCCTTTACACCTTCAGCAGGTCATTCAGCAGCCACGGGACATACGGCTGGAACGTCACATGCCATAGGGGAGGGTATGACAGCAAGTCAGAGAACGACACCCTGACAGTGTCAGGCGCGGCCGTGGGCAACCTGACCATAAGCCTGACCATCAACAACACCAGCAACATGGTTTACGTGCCCGGGGCAGGCGCCAAGCCAGCCAGCCAGTGGGGGACTGTCTGGAACAGCCCGCCCAGCTATTACCTCGCCAGCTACGGGAGCGGGGTCCTTTACGGCCTGGTCTTCGCCTACCAGAATCCCGAGTTCCTGAGATACGACAAGACCCCCTCCTCCCACACCATGACAGTCGCCCTGGGCAAGGACAACCCGCTGGCCTTCCTGGTCTTCACGAAGGGTGACTGGAGGGCGATAGAGGAGAAGATGGGCCTGATAAAGTCCCAGCAGTTCCTGGAGAAGCCTTCCCCGAGCTTCGGCTACGGGCTGGGACTTTACAGCACGGTCAAGAGCCTGCTGGGCTACGGCAACATAGACGTGCAGAGCGACCTGATACTCAACCCAGGGACCCACAAGCTTATCCTGGAGAGCAACAAGACCGGTTCCGGATACGCGCTCACGGTAAGGAGGGGCTGATGGGAAGGAAGGTCCTTGTCGGCGGCGTGTTCTCCCTGCTCCATCCGGGGCACATATTCTTCCTGAAGGCCGCCAGGAGGCTGGGCACCAGCCTGGTGGTGGTGGTGGCCCATGACAGGACAGCCGGCAGAAAGAGCGGCAGGCTCTCGTTCTCTGCAAAGGACAGGAAGGATATGGTGGGCAGCCTGGGGTTCGTCGACAAGGTGAGGGTGGGCCACCCGTCAGACATGATGAAGGCGGTAAGGGAGGAGAAACCAGACGTGATAGCCTTGGGCTTCGACCAGGACGATAATGAAATAAGAAAACGCCTGAAGGCAATGGGCATAAAATGCAAGGTTGTCAGGATAAAGAAAAGGCTTCCTGGATACAGCACTAGCAGGATCATACGGGAAATCAGAAAGGGATGAAGCTCATTCAGTCTTCCTCATTAAGATCGTCTTCATTCTCTTCATCGTCGAAAAGGGTCATCTTGAAGTCCTCCATGAAAGGCCACCTCCTTTATCCAACGCTGAATTTGTTGAGTATTAATTGGCTGGCACATATTTAAACCTTTCTGGTAGCCTCTCACTGGCACATGCAGAAATCGGTCTCTGTGGCGAAGCAGGTCTTGTCGCTGACGGTCTTCACGGCTATTATGGTGGCCCCGGCATTCTCTATCCTGTACATCTCGAATACGGTCTCGCCCGACTCCGCCTCAATTGTGGATTTCAGGGCGTCGTTCTCGTACAGGGGCGGGTCCCTTATCTCTCCTACGGAGGTCACGGCCATCATGGCGCTCAGGCATTCCGGGGACATGTCCGCCACCTCTTCCGGAAGCCCCATGCTCTTGAACATCTCTGACGCGGCATTCTCAGGGAACCCCCTGAAGCTGACAGCCGAAAGTGCCACCAGGGCAACTATTATCGCCAGGCCGGCCCATTTCCATTTGGTCATCCCCTTGGGAGGGTGGCCCATTCCCCTGAGCTTCCTCTCCAGCTTGTGTATCCTCTTCTTTACGCTCAGGGCCGCCCTGTGGGACTTGAATGATATAAGGTAGAGGGCAACGGACATGATGACTGATGATATCACCCCGACCGTTATCAGGTCCAGCTGGAACATGGCGAGTATCCCTGTCCTCAGGCCCGTCATGAACGGGCCGAGCGAGACCCCGGCAATCAGGCAGACGAACCCTGTCCCCACCCTGGCCAGCAGGTTGATGTACCAGGGGAACCAGCCCTTCCAGCCCCTCATGGCTATTGAGCCGAAGAACAGCACCATCACTATGTATCCTATCACTTGTATGTACTGGAAAACCATGGGCAAAAGCACCATGGCCTCAGATATAGCCATAGTTTAATTTGGTCCGAGCCCAATTATAAATGGATGTACGCGAAAAGCATACGCTGTTCAGAGTGCGGGAAGGCCTATCCCCTGAAGTACCCCAACGCCAGGTGCCCCTGCGGGGGCAGCCTTGAAGTGATGATGGACTACAGGAAGCTGTCCAGGCTTAAGAGAAAGGACGTCCTGTCCCGACCCTTCAACCATTCCCGGTACGCGGAGTTCTTCCCTGTCAGGAAGCTGGTCTCCATACAGGAAGGCGGCACGCCTCTCGTGCGCTCCAAGAGGGTGGAGAAGGAGTCCAGGCTGCCGTTCAGGCTCTGGTTCAAGTACGAGGCGCAGAACCCGACAGGCTCCTTCAAGGACAGGGGCTCCTCTGTGGAGGTGGCCAGGGCCCTGGAGCAGAAGGCCAGGCACGTTGTTTGCGCGTCCACAGGCAACATGGGCGCCTCTGTTTCAGCGTACTCGGCCATGTCAGGCCTGAAATGCACCATAGTTTCGCCCTCTGATACGGCCTTAGTCAAGATGGAGCAGATACTGGCCTACGGGGCCAGGCTCTACCGCATAAGGGGCAATTATGCTGAGGCGGCCGGGGCAGTCGAGCGGCTCACCAGGAGGAAGAGCCTGTACATGCTGGGCGACTACCTCTGGAGGAGGGAAGGGACCAAGTCGGTGGGCTTCGAGATAGCTGACCAGTTGCCCCATGTGGACCATGTGGTGTGCCCTGTGGGCAACGGAACCCTTATTTCTGCCACCTGGAAGGCGTTCCAGGAGTTCTACACCCTGGGCTGGATAAAGAAGCTCCCAATAATCTCAGGCATACAGTCCTCCAGGTGCTCCCCTGTCTTCCAGGACTTCACAGGAAGGCCCAGGAAGAGGTGCAGCCATACAGTAGCTGTGGCAATTGAATGCGGCGACCCCCTCGACGGCAAGAGGGCGCTCGCAGCCATCAAGGAGTCGGGAGGCACGTGCATAACGGTCACAGACCAGGATATCCTCAGGTGCAGGGAGATGCTGGCCCAGAAGGAAGGCCTGTTCGCCGAGCCTGCAGGGGCTGTCGCCCTGGCAGGCATACTGAAGTCCAAAAAGAGATTCAAAGGCAATGTGGTCTGCATGGTTACAGGCCACGGCCTGAAGACGCCCAAGACAGGCGTCAGGGGCAAGCCCATAGAGGTGAAGAGCACCGGTCCGCGTTTCCTCAAGGCTTTTAAACCTTGACCCCGCTTTAGAGGCTTCCGCCTTCTCCAAAGCGGGGGAGCAAACCCCGTGATGCTTTTAAAAACCCTGAGTGCAAAAAAGATACTATGGCAAGGATGTATTCCAGAAAGCGGGGCAAGTCAAGGTCAAAGAAACCCATGCAGAAGGTGGCCCCCTGGATGAAGTACAAGCCCAAGGAGATAGAGGGCATAATACTCAAGCACGCCAAGGAAGGCATGCAGTCAGCCCAGATAGGGCTGGTCCTGAGGGACCAGTACGGCATCCCTTCCGTGAGGATGAGCAAGCTCAAGATAGCCGATGTCATGAGGAAGAACAAGGCCTACCCAGAGCTTCCTGAGGACATGGTCAACCTCATCAAGAAGGCTGCGGGCCTTGAGGTGCACCTCTCCAAGAACAAGAGGGACTATACCTCCAAGAGGGGCCTCGAAATCACCGAGTCCAAGATAAGGCGCCTTGCCAAGTACTACAAGGGCAGGGGACTCATGCCAGTTGACTGGAAGTGGAACCTCAGCAGGGCCAAGCTGCTGGTGAAGTAAGCCCCTTTCTTATGCCATCACTCTCAGTCTTCGGGAGTATATCGCTCCCATTATCTTGCTGCCGAGCGGGGAGCGCTTCTTGACCTTTATCGCCCCGCCCTTCCCCACGTAGGGGGAGAATATGTACTCGTCAGCCCTGTAGACGTCCACCTGCTCTCCTGTGAGCTCAGGGTCCACAAGGATGTTCACGAAGGCGCCGGATTCCTGGTGCCTCCATTTCAGTCCCTGCTTCATTGTGGCTTCCCTGGGCTGGACATCAATTGAGATGCCCAGCCTCTTCTCCAGGGAGCTTATGTTCTCGCCCTTCCTTCCTATGAGCCGGGCCATGGACTCATTGCGGACCCGGGCCACCACCTTGTTGGCGCCGACGACCTCCACCTCCACAGAGGGGTCGTACCTCCTGAGCTCCTGCTCTACCCTCTGCTTGGCGAGCTCATTGACAGGCGAGCCCTTGGCGCCCTCCTTGACAGGTATGATGACGTTCTCGTTCCCGAACGTGTATATCTCATACTCCGCTTTCTTGGTGGCGAAGTCCTTCACCTCCACCACAGGCCTGGCCAGGTCGGCCTCGGTCATGCCTGAAGGCACCTTCACGCTCAGCACCATCTCGTACACCTTGGAGACCCTGCCTGCCTCCACGAAGATGACGGTGTCTATTATGTTGGGTATCATGCCCAGCTCAACGCGCCCTATGAAACGCTGTATTGCGCTCACGGGGGACGTGGCGTGCACCACCCCAATCATGCCGACACCAGCCAGCCTCATGTCACCGAATATCCTGAAGTCGGATGTCTTCCTGATCTCGTCGAATATGGTGTAGTCGGGCCTCACCAGCAGGAGAATCTCCGCTGACTTGACCCAGTCCCCCTCCAGGGGGCCGTACTGGGTGACCTCAGGGCCTACCTGCAGGTCCCTGGGCTGCTCGAATGTCTTGACAACCTTGTCCTGGCTGCTCAGGAACTTGGCCAGGGCCGAGGCGAAGCTCGTCTTGCCCTCCCCAGGCGGTCCTGTTATCAGGACACCTTGGGACTTCTTGGCGAACCTTTCCTTCAGCTCCTCATGCAGCTGGTAGTCGTCCAGCTTCACCTTGGCTATGGGCCTGACAGCTGTCAGCTCCATGGCGTCAGAGAAAGGGGGCCTGGTTATGGATATCCTGTACTCCCCCATCTGCACGACAGTGGCTCCGTTCCTCCCTATCTCTATGAAGGAATCGTCCTTCTTCTTGGCCTGGTAGACTATCTCGTCTATCATTGCCTTCAGCCCGTCCTCGTCCACCTTCTGCTTCTTGAGCTGCACGAGCTTCACCTCGCCAGGCCTGCCTATCTTGGCCATGGGAGGCACCCCCACCTTCATATGGAGGGACTGCATCCCCTCCCTGAAGAAGGACTCTATGCTGACCTTCTTCTTGACGGGCTGTGGGACGTATTCCACTGCAACGTCCTCTGCCTCGGCCACAAGGGCCTGAACATAATCGGCAGTAAGCAGCTTCCCGCCGCTCTTGGCGGCAACGTCCCTTATCAGGGCGTCTATCCTGCCCTTCTTGGCCAGGTGTATCTCCTCTAGGGTCGGCCGCGTGCCCGGGAATTCCACTTCTATGCCCTTCTGTTTTCCCAGCGCCCTTATGGCCTTGACTTCCTCAAGCCCCTTGAAGCCGGTCTCGTGACCCCTGCTTGCCTGGGCCTGCAGCTCGTCTATGGCTGCCTTGGGAATGAGGATCCTTGCGCCCTTCAGCTTGCCGGATTTTATCCGGCCCGATATCGTCCCCAGGATGAGCACGCTCGTGTCCGGGACGACCTTCTTTCTGCTAGACTTATTGCTAGCGCTTTTTGTTTTTTCGTTCATTTTATCACTTCCTTTTTTCTGTTCATCATTGTTAACTCTGTTCTGAGAAAGAGCCAATTATGACCAGTGTTTTATCGCATTTATATGCGGTTCAATACCAATAGATAAAATAAGGGTTTAAAAAGGTTACGGTTATAGATAGTTATGGCAAAACCAACCAATACTAAGGCAAAGGCTGCCCCAAAAAGGGCCTCCAAGGGAGGGGGAAGCGGGAAATTCCACGTCAAGGTGGAGAACGTCGTCGCTTTCGTGGCCTTGGGCAAGAAGATTCCCCTCAACAAGCTGGTGGGGGAGATAGGGAACGCTGAATATGAACCTGAGCAGTTCCCTGGCCTGGTCTACAGGACCAAGGAGCCCAGGGCGGCTGCCCTGATATTCTCTAGCGGCAAGATAGTGTGCACAGGCGCCAAGAACATAGAGCTGGCGAACGTTGCAATAGACAAGGTGGTCAAGAGGATACGCTCTGTGGGCATATCCATGCCGAGGAAATACGACGTCAAGATAGAGAACATAGTGGCCAGCTCCAAGATAAACGCCCAGCTGAACCTGGAAGAGATAACCTTCAGCCTGGAGAACGCTGAATATGAGCCTGAGCAGTTCCCTGGCCTGGTCTACAGGATAAGCGAGCCCAGGGTGGCATTCCTGCTCTTCAGCTCAGGCAAGATAATCTGCACAGGAGCACACACCCTGTCAGACGTGCACGCTGCGCTGAGGAAGCTGAAGGAGAAGCTGGAGTCCATAGGCATAAAGATAAAGCCTGAGAAGTGTTAGGGTTTCTTCTGAAAAGATTCGCTTCAGCCTGTTGCAGAACCTTTTACGAGAGCTTACGCTTCTACAAAGGGTTCTATCCAAAACCAGATCACTTCAGCCTGTTGCACTTGCCCTTGTTGGCCTTGTTCTGCCAGGTGTACTGCTTGAGCTTGGAGGATGCCCCGAAACCGCAGGCTGCGCACCTCCGGTCCCTCACATGGTACGTGTGCTTGCCGCACCTCCTGCAGATTATGTGCGTCTTCTTGTTCTGCTTCCCGAATGCCTTGGTTCCTCCGCCCATGCTTTCACCTTACAATAATCATTTTATCACTCAAGGGTTTTTAAGCTTGTCCCTGAAGAAGAAGCTTCTCACTTCGCAGGCGATATGAAAACTATGTTGTCGCCCCTGATCAGGACCTTGCCGAGGCTGACTTCCTTCTCTCCCTGCATCCTGGCATCGTCCATCCAGATGTTTATGTGGGAATCGAACGCCTTGAGAACTCCCGTTATGTCATCGCCAAACTTGGTCTTGACCAGGATGTTCTTCTCCAGCGAGGAGCCCAACACGTCCAATGGCCTTTTGTTAGTACCGTTTTCCATGGTTTATTAAAGAGTTGAATGTATATAAGCTTGATTCCGGGAAGCTTTAAAAATCCGGAGACGAATAAAACCATTTAAATAAGCAAGTACTATGTGATACTATGACGACATGGCATCTGCGCTCCAAAAGGACGAAGACCGGCAAGAAGCTGAGCAGGCTCAGGAAGAAGAGAAGGATGGACAAGGGCACCAGGTTCCTTGAGACCAGGATAGATGAAAGGAACGTCAGGCACAAGAGGGTGCGCGGCGGGGGAGCCAAAGTGAAGCTCAAGTCCATAGACGTGGCCAATGTTTCCGACCCCAAGACAGGCAAGGTCACAAAGTCCAAGATAATCTCGACCACATCTAACGACGCCAACCCGCATTATGTGAGAAGGAATGTCCTAACGAAGGGGGCCATAATAAAGACAGAGGCCGGCCAGGCTCGCGTCAGAAGCAGGCCCGGCCAGCACGGAGCCATAAGCGCAGTCCTAGTCAAGAAGGATTAATACTGTATGCCTGCCTTGCTGGCAGGCTTCTTGGGCATCTTGACCATCACTATCTCGTTCACGTATTCCGCCCTTCTCACCAGTTCCTTGGGCGCATGCCTGCCGGTTATCACCACGTCCGTCCTCTTCGGGACAGAGTCCAGGAATTCCAGGACCTCTTTCACGTCGAGCATCCCGCAGTGCACCGCCAGGTTCAGCTCGTCCAGCACCAGCAGGTGGGGCCTCCTCCTCTTAATCTCCTTCCTGGCCTTCTCCAGACCCCTCTCGCACAGCTCCCTGTCCTTGGGGCCCAGGTTCTCCAGCCCTTTCCAGCCCCTCCTCCCGAACTGGTAGATGTGGTATCCTTTAAGCCGGTTCCTCATCCTGTATTCCCCTGTCTTCTTCCACCACTTGAGGAACTGTATTATCACCGTGGTCTTGTTGTGGCCTGCCATCCTCAGGGCAAGCCCCAGGGCGTTGGTGGTCTTGCCTGCCCCCTTGCCCGTGTATAGGTATATGTCTCCCATCACTCACACTCCCCGCATGTCAGGACCTGCTCCTTCCTGGAGCCGTACCTGTATGCTGTTATCCCCTTGCACCTCAGCCTGTGCGCCAGCATGAAGACCCTGTCTATGTCTGACCGGCTGGCGCCCTTCGGGAAGTTGACGGTCTTAGACACAGCATTGTCGGTGTGCTTCTGGAAGGCGGCCTGCATCCTTACGTGCCATTCCGGGCTTATCTCCAGGGCCGTGGCGAACAGCCTCTGGACGTCCTTCGGGATCCCCTTCACGCCCCTGGCAGTGCCCTTCCTGGCAACCTCTGACATGAGCTTCTTGGAGTGGAACCCCCTGCTCTTTGCCATCTCACTGAAAAGCCGGTTGGTCTCTGCCATCTTCCTGCCCCCCAGGACGCTCCTAACGTAGCTGACAGCGAAGAGGGGCTCTATGCCTGAGGACACCCCGGCTATGATGGATATGCTGCCGGTTGGCGCTATTGTGGTGGTGGTCGCGTTCCTCATGGGCCTCTTCCAGGAGCTCTTGGCCATGTTCCTGAACGGTCCCTTCTCCTTTGCCAGCTCCTCTGACATCCTGTGGGACTCTTCGGTTATGAACCTCATGAGCTCCCCTGCCGTCCTCAGGGCCTCTTCAGAGTCATACGGTATGCCCAGCATTATCAGCATGTCCGCGAAGCCCATCACCCCCAGGCCTATCCTCCTGTTGGCCTTGGTCATGGCCTCTATCTGGGATATCGGGTACCTGTTGACGTCTATCACGTCGTCCAGGAACCTTACCGCCAGCCTGGCAGTCTTCCTGAGCCTTTCCCAGTCCACCTTCCCTCCGCTTACCATCCTGGTGAGGTTTATGCTGCCCAAGTTGCAGCTCTCATAGGGATGCAGCACGGCTTCCCCGCAATTGTGAACTAAGAATCCATTTGCGTCAAAACAATGCGCAACCGGGACATTAATGTCAAAGACCTCCTTAATCCCAAGGGGGACGATGCTTTCTATTGTGGCCACAAACATATCTTTGTTAATAGTTCTCCTGTAGCCCTTAACTAGGGCATCAAGCCTCTCCTTCTTTTTAATGTTCCTGAACCCTATCAAATTCAAGAACTTAAGGACACCCCTGTTTGATATGACAAGCTCGTGCTGGGCCTTTATTTTGTAATCCTTTTTTCCACCGCGCCCGTCTGGCAGTCTTTTTAAGCCCCCAGGCCTCCTGTTTTGGTATAATTTTGACATTATTCCCAATCTTAATAGCATCCTCTGTACGGCTTTCAGGTTTGGCACATTGCTCTGGGAGAGCCTTATGGAAACGCCCTTCCTCTGGTCGCCCTGCACAGAGCCATCGGCATCAAACAGGCCCCCTATGAACCCAACGTAAAAATCATAAGATTCCCTTTCAATGGGGCCATTTATTATCTTTCTTCCTACACCCAGCCTCCGGATTAGACCATCAATATATGCCAGGCTCAGTGAATACCTCTTAGTTCTTTTGTTGTAACACCATCCTATGAAGTCCCTTCTGTGCCTTATCTTTTTGGCTATATCCATGACAGCCTTCCTTACGCCTTCGTCCCCCTTGCTTGTTGACCAGGAGTAGAGTATGGCATTCCTCTTTGTCATGGTGCCGTCGCCAAAGAGCAGGCCCAAGAGGTAACCATCATCCTTGGACAAATCCCCGTCCCATCTATTTCCATTATGCTCGCTCAAAACGAGCCTGTCCCCGCGCTTCAGCTCGCCAAGAGCCGTCCATTTGGGATACGTCTTGTATCTGGTTATCTTTTCGGCCTTTAGGAAGGGATGGCTTGCAGTTGCCTCCACCTCCAGGCCCTCTTTGGTTGTAATCTTAAACACCTCTTTCCTCCCCGTCCTGAAGAAACCTGCGGTCTGGTAGGAGCAGCCATTGACGCCTATGCCAACACTGTTGTTTATAATATCGTCCACCAGCCTCGGCCCGCCGCCTGTCATTATCCATGTATGGGAAGGAACGCAGGGGTTGGTGGTCTCCACCTTTCCCAGCTTCCTGGTCGGGTTCCCCCTATTTATCTCGTCCATGAAAAGCAGCCCGGGGTCCCCGCCCTTCCATGCGCCCTCCACTATGGCGTCCCATACCTTCCTGTTCCCTTTCCTGACGCCTTCCATGAAGGAATCTGTGACCGCCACCGATATGTTGAAATTGCTGAGCACGTCATAGCCTTCCTTGGATGTTATGAAATCCATTATGTCGGGATGGCCCACGTCCAGGACGCCCATCATGGCGCCCCTCCTCTTGCCGCCCGCGTTTATCACGCCTGTGACAGTGTCGAACACCCTCATGAACGAGACAGGCCCGCTGGCCTGGCCCCTGGAAGATTTCACCATTGAGCCCTTCGGCCTGATCCTCGAGAAGGACAGGCCGACCCCGCCCCCGCTCTGCTCTATCAGTGCAGTGTGCTTGACCGCGTCGAATATGCTGACCAGCGAATCGTTTATGGGCAGCACGAAGCATGCCGACAACTGGCCCAGCTTGGTGCCCGCATTGAACATGGTCGGGCTGTTTGGCAGGAACTCCAGCCTGCTCATCATGCCGAAGAATTCCTTCCCGAACCTCCCCGCGTTCCTGCCTTCAGCCTTGGCGACAGCCCTTGCGACCCTCCTGAACATCTGCTCAGGCGTCTCCCTGACCCTTCCCCTGTCATCCTTCAGGAGGTACCTCTGCTTCAGCAGGGCAAGTGCATTGGGTGGGAGATTGGCGCCCATGCTTAATATTTGGGGCGCGTAATAAAATTAGCCTACTGGCCGTCTTCGGGGACGTAGCATGTCTTGCATTTCTTGAGAACCCTATCCTTGGCTATCTCCAGGGCAGCGTCCCTCGGGCTGATGCCCTTCTCCTTGGCTGACTGCAGCATTATCTGGGTGTTCCTCTTGACCTTGGACTCTATCATCTCCCACATCTCCTTCTCTTCCCCGCCCTTGTATTCCACGTAGGAGGATATCACGCCGCCTGCGCTGGCCACGAAATCCGGTACGACTGTTATGCCCTTCTTGAAGAGCTCGTCCTCCACCTCTTTCTTGGCGGGTATGTTGCTGCCCTCCACTATCAGCCTGGCTTTGATGTCCTCAGCGTCAGACATGAGAATCAGGTCAGGCACGGCTGCGGTTATCAGAACGTCTACGGGAAGCCCCAGTATCTCCTTGTTGGGCAGGACGTTCCCGGGCCTGTAATTAACGACGGACCTGGTGTCCTTCTTGACCTCCGCCAGCTTCTTGAAATCGATGCCTTCCGGGTTGTATACGCATCCCTTGGAATCGGACACCGCGACCATCTTGGCGCCCTTCTCGGTCATGAACTTGGCGGCGAACCAGCCCACGTTGCCGAAGCCCTCCACGGCGAACCTGACGTTCTTAAGCTTCATTCCCAGGAACTCGGCGCCGACCTTGGCTGCGTGGAACACCCCGAACCCTGTGGAACCCAGCTCGTGCGGGAGGCCGCCCATCTCCCTGGGTTTGCCTGTGCAGGACTTGGGGTTCCCGTTCGCTTCAGAGAACCATTTCATCTCGTCCTCTGCCATGTTGATGTCCGGCGCTGCCACGTATATGGCCGGTGAAACCTCCTTCAGGGCCTCTCCGAATGCCTCCACCAGCTCCCTCTTCTTCTCCCCGGAGAATTCCTTCGGGTTGGCTATTATGCCTGACTTGCCCCCTCCGAACGGAAGCTCTGCCATGGCGCACTTCCAGGTCATTGCCCTGGCCAGCCTCATGACCTCCTCCACGCTGACGGTTGGGGTCATCCTGATGCCGCCCTTGCCGGGCCCCAGGGCAGTGTTGTCCACGACCGTCACTGCATGCAGGTCCACCTTGGGGTTGAATATTGTTATGACCTTCTCCGGCCCGAAGTCGTCATGGTCAATCATAGTAAAAATATGGCTGTCAGATATTTATTGGTGCCCCTCCCTCTTCTTCAGTGAATCGCGCCTCTCCTGCAGGCCTTTTGGGACAGGCTTCCCGCACCTCATGTAATAGTCGTACACAGCCTCTGCGAGCGCATCGGCTGCCAGGATGGAGCAGTGCAGCTTCACCGGGGGGAGGCCGCCCAGCTCCTCGGCCAGGCCCTTGCTGGTTATCTTCAGGGCCTCCTCCAGGGTCTTGCCTTTCGCCATGTCGGTCAGCATGCTGCTTGTCGCTATGGCAGCCGCGCACCCCATGGTCTTGAACCTTATGTCTGCTATCCTGCCGCCTTCCACCCTTATGTAAAGCCACATCACGTCGCCGCACCTCCTGTTGCCTATCTTCCCGATTCCGTCGGCGTCCTTTATCTCCCCCACGTTGTGGGGGTTCTTGAAGTGCTCCATCACGGTGTCTGAATACTGTGCCATAATCATTCCCTTATCGGGCTCATCTTCCTGAGCTCCCATGTCTCCTCCTTCACGGCCCTGATAGTGTAATCTATGTCATCCTTGGTGGTCTGCCTCCCTAGGGTCAGCCTCAGGCTTCCGTGGCTCTCCTCTGGCTTCAGCCCTATCGCAGTGAGCACGTGGCTCGGCTCAAGCTTGCCCGTCGAGCAGGCAGAACCCGTGCTTGCCGCTATGCCCCTGGCATCCAGCCTCAGCACCAGGCTCTCCCCCTCTATGGAACCGAAGCCGAAGTTCGCGTTCCCTGGGAGCCTCTTGCCGGGATGCCCATTCAGCCTGGTTCCAGGTATGCCCATGACACCTGATATGAGCCTGTCCCTCAGCGCCTTCTGCCTTGCAGATTCCTTCTTCATCGTCTTCCTGCTGAGTTCGCATGCCTTTCCGAAGCCCACTATGCCCGCCACGTTCTCTGTGCCGGAGCGCATGCCCCTCTCATGGCCGCCTCCCTGCAGCATGGTGTGCAGCTTCACCCCCCTCCTGACATAGAGGCATCCTACCCCCTTGGGGCCGTGTACCTTGTGGCTGCTGGCTGAAAGAAGGTCTATGCCCATCTTCCTTACGTCTATGGGCACCTTGCCGAAAGTCTGCACAGCGTCAGTGTGGAAGAGCACCCCGTGCCTCTTGCAGACCCTGGCTATCTCCCCTATAGGCTCTATCGTGCCTATCTCATTATTGGCATGCATGATTGAAACAAGGACGGTTCCCTTCCTTATGGCCTTCTCCACGTCCTCGGGGTCTACCATGCCGTCCTTGTCCACCTTCAGGTAAGTGACATCCATGCCCATCTCTTCCAGGCACTTGCATACCTCAAGCACTGCCGGGTGCTCTATCCTGGAGGTTATTATGTGCGGACTCTCCTCAGAGCCGCATGAATTAAAAACAGCGCCCTTTATCGCCAGGTTGTCGGCCTCTGTGCCGCCTGAAGTGAATATCATCTCATCGGGGTCGGCATTTATCACCCTTGCCGCCTGCTCCCTTGCCTCCTCCATCGCCTTCCTGGCATCCTGTCCAGGCGTGTGAAGGCTGGAGGGGTTCCCGTACTTCTCGCTGAAATATGGCACCATTGCCTCCAGCACCTCTCCAGCCACCGGTGTGGTGGCTGCATTGTCCAGGTATATCATCCCAGGCATATTGTGCACTCCTTGGGGACATTCCCCATCTTCCTGTGAAGCCTACAGAGGACGCCGTTCTTCTTGCACAGGACGGTCATTTTGTGTATCTCCTCCATCACGCTGGCTCCTTCCTGTATGGCGTCTACCGACTTCCTTATCTCAGCCTTCATTACAGGGCTGAAACTGACGTCGGTCCCCCTCTTGCCTTTCATGTACTGGGAGACCGCTGCCTCTGTCAGGCCCAGCAGCCCTGCCGCCGCCTTCTGGCTGACCTTCCTCTTCCTGAACTCCAGCACCATCTCGCGCCTTATGGCGGGGATGACGTACCAGACCTCTATCTCTTGGGGGGACTTTATGGCCATGGTTTAACGATTGTTAAGTCTGGTATATAAAGCTTTTCCCAACATGTTGCAAGAAGCCCTCACCTGTACTTGAGAACTAGCGAGAACAGGTCCTCTCCTTTGGCGACCGCCAGCCTCATGCCGTCCAGGTACATCCCTTCTGGAAGCTCTCCGCCCCTGGCTGCGGCCCTGAACCTGTTGAAAAGGTATGCCGGGTCAACATGGCCGATATCCTCCCCCAGGACGAAATCGATGGCATATTTGGTGGCCCCGGGCGTGCCGTAAACGATTTCCTTCACGCTCTCGACCACGAACTCGTTGACCCTGTGGCCCTTCGGGTTCTGGACGGCAACCTTCCTTACGCCGTCCCTGGCCTCTTCTATGCTGCAGTCTAGGTCTATGTCAAAATCCATGGGGCCTTCCTGGTATTCCTTTCTGACTGTTTCAACCACCAGTCCGTGCGATGTTTCCCTGTCCGCCGTTGCAGTAGCCATCTTACTTATTGTAAGGAAAAGTATTTAAGGGTTTGTATGGTATCGGTTTACTTCTTCAACCCAGACTTAGAATTCAGTTTTTTTACAAGCTCTCCGACCTGCTTGTCGTCCAGGCCGTGGGCCTTGGCGCCCTGCTCCAGGGTCTCCATTGAGGCCATGGCGCACCCCAGGCAGTGGAACCCGTGCTCCATCAGCACCTGGGCTGCCTCAGGGTGGTCCTTGACTATTTCCCCAATCGTCATGTCCTTGGTGATTTTATTGGCCATGTCAGTCTTTCACCGTTATAGCAGCCTGCGGGCACTGCACCTCGCATGACCTGCACCCTATGCATTCGTTCGGCTTCGTTATCTCGACCTTGTCCTTCTTCTTCCCGAAGCACTGAAGGGGGCAGACGTCAACGCAGACTCCGCAATGCTGGCACTTCTCGAAATCAATCTCCGGTTTAGGCATAGTTGACCCTCGCTTATGAATTCTATAGTATGGGAAGAAACATTTATAAATGCACAAACAGGCTACGTCGATTGACTACTTCTTGCGCTTCCTGCCTCTATGGACCTTCTTCACGTGTATGGAATAGAGCAGCTCAGCTGCCACGAAAACAGCTATGGCGGCGTTCAGCCACAAGAAGACTGCGTCCCCTATGTACCAGCTGTACGCCACGAGGAGGACCACGCCTGGCATGTATATGGCGGCGAACCTGATGTCCATGAGGCTCCTGTGCTCCTTCACCCCTTCTATAGTCTCGAACACCCACGACAGGAGGATCAGGACTGCGCCCAGGACGCCAACCAGCAGATACATAGTATATTATTGCCTCCCTGATAGAAATTCTTTCATTTTCTTGTCTTTCTCCAGTTGGGTCTCCCTGTAGCGCTTCATCGCGTCCTCCACCACATGGAGGCCCTTGACCGGCCTGGGGTCCATCAGCTGCTCCTTCACCCATGCCATGGCGCTTGCCAGGTCTTCAGCTATGTGGTCCGAAATGGCATAGAAGGCCGGGTGCGTGAAGTTCCTGACCGTCTGTCCCAGGTAATCGACCTTGTCCCTGTGGTAATGGCTGTTCTTGGGTATTACCGATACCACGGGTATGCCCCTCATCTTGGCCATCAGCATCTCCATGCCCACGCCGACGCCTCTCTTCTGCCTCCCGTCCACGAGCACGAAGTCGCAGTTGGCAACCTGGGTCATGTCCCTTCCGAAGACTGAAATATGGTCAGACAGGTCGTCTCCCCTTGATTGGGGGTCCAGCAGCATGACTTCCCAGCCCTCGAGCTCGTTCCTTATGAAGTCCTTGTCCTCCTTCTCCCAGCAGATCTTGTTGCTGTCCTTCTCGCCCTTCCTTATGCTCCCTGAGAGGTATATGGCTATGGACCTCATATCTCCACCCCCGCTTCCCTGAGCATGGGTATCAGCCTCTCTGTGGGTGTCCCCAGCACATTGGTGTGCGAGCCTTCCAGCCCCTGGAAGCACCTGGGCCATGTCTCAGGCACATAGGCGCCTGCGCCCCCGTATATCCTCTTCTCCTTCACGCACTCCTCTATGTCCTTCTCGGTCAGTTCCCTGAAGGTCACGACAGTCCTGACAGCGTCCGTCAGCATCTTTCCCGTCTCCGTGTTGAGCACGCACAGGCCTGAATAGACGTCATGGGACCTGCCTGAGAACGTCCTCAGCATCTCCCTGGCCCTTTCCCTCGCCTCGTCCCCTGTTGCGGCCTTGGGCTTTCCTATCGGCTTCCCGTCCATGAAGGTGAGGCTGTCGCCTGACACTATGACCGGCCCCTTGCCGACCTTCTCCGCCACGGTCCTTGCCTTCAGCTCCGCCAGCTTCTTGACCATCTCCGTGGGGTCGTCATCCTGTATGCTGCTCTCGTCTGCTTTGCTCGCGACTATCTCGAAGTCGACCCCGAGCTGCTCAAGCAGCTGCATCCTCCTGGGAGACTTGGATGCCAGCACCACCCTGGACCTGGCGAACGGTATCCTGGACATGTCGCCGTCAAGTACGGTGGGCTGCATTATCCTGAGCTCTGTCGCGCAGTCCATGTCAGGTATGGGGTAAAGAAGGAATATCCTCTTCTTCAGGTGGTATGCTATGGCCATGTCCATCAGGGTGTTGCTTCCCACATACCCGGGTATGCCCTTCCTCGTGTGGTTGAGGGTGAGCACTGCGTCAGCGTCTGCTATTAGCCTGAAATGCTCCCTTATGACATCATGCTCTATGCAGTATTCGACTTCCTCGTTCAGGTCAGGGTTGGCCACGCAATGGTCTGTGTCAGGCGGGCAAATGGCCTCGTGCCCCATCCCCTCCAGCTTCCTCCTGGCCTCGTTCATCTCCTTGGCCAGCTTCATGCTGCCGCAGATGACTATCTTCATTGCCTTATTTCCACCTTATCAAAGAAAGGGCCCGCAACCTCTGCCATCTTCTGGAGTTCCTCGGGCTTGTAAGGCCTGCTGTTCTGCAGGCTGCCGTCAAGCGTCCTCATGGGCCTGAACTGCTGTATGCAATAGAGCCTGGACCCCTTCATCCATTCCCCTATCTTGGCAATGTCCTCCACTGTTATCAGCCCCGGTACGGCGGTGGTCCTGAACTCATAATCCAGGCCGGACTCCCGTATCCGCTCGACTGACATCTCTATCAGCTTGATGTTCACCTTCACCCTGCATATCTCGTCATAGCGTTCCTTCGGGCCCTTTATGTCCATCGCTATGTAGTCTATCAGCCCCTCCTTTATCAGGTCCTCCAGCATGTAGGGGTTGGAGCCGTTCGTGTCGAGCTTGACCAGGTATCCCAGCTCCTTGACCTTCCTTATGAAATCCGGAAGGTCCCTGTGGACGGTCGGCTCCCCGCCGGTAATGACGATGCCGTCAAGCCATTTCTTCCTGTCCTTCAGGAAGTTGAGTGCCTCCCTCTCGTCTATTGTGTCCAGCTTCTCCCAGCCCGTGACCAGGTCGACGTTGTGGCAGAAGCCGCACCTGAACGTGCACTTGGGAAGGAATATGATGGCGCTCATCTTCCCGGGGTAGTCTATCATCGATGTCTTCTGTATGCCTTTGATGTCCATAATTATGATTGTGAATAAAAAATAAAAGTGCTATGTGGCCTTAGTGAAGGAGAAGTCCCTCGAGAAGGCCTTGTTCTCCTGGTATTCCAGCCTCTCCTTGAACTCCTGCTGCTTTCCGTCGTTCCAGTTCTGGATTGGCCTGAAGTAACCGACCACCCTGGAGAACACCTCGCAGTTCTTCCCGCAGGGCTCTGAGCCGCCGTTCGGCTGTGGGCACTTGAAATGCTCGCCCCTCACGTAACCGTGGGTCGGGCATATGCTGAAGGTCGGGGTTATCGAGAAGTACGGCAGCCTGGTGTTCACCGCTATCTTCTTGACCAGCATCTTGGCCGACTCCCCGCTGGAGACCTTCTCCCCAAGGAACGTATGGAACATCGTCCCTCCAGTGTACAATGGCTGTATGTCGTTCTGGTGCTCCAGCGCCTGCACCACGTCGTCTGTGTGCCCGACAGGCAGGTACGTCGAGTTGGTGAGGTACGGCGTCTCCTCGGTGCCGGACACCTTTATGTCAGGGTACATCTTCTTGTCCAGCCTGGCGAACCTGTATGCGGTCGATTCGGCAGGGGTCGCCTCCAGGTTGTAGAGGCTTCCTGTCTCTGTCTGGAACTCCCTCGTCTTCTCCCTCATGAACTTGAGGGTGTCTATCGTGAGCTCCTTCCCTTCGGGCGAGCTTATGTCCTTTCCTATCAGGTTGAGGCAGGCCTCGTTCATGCCGCACAGGCCGATGGTTGAGAAGTGGTTCTTGAATGTGCCCAAGTACCTCTTGGTATAGGGCATCAGGCCGTTCCTCATGTTGTTCTCCACCACCCTCCTCTTGGTCTCCAGGGACGTCTTCGCAAGCATCATGTAGTGCTTTATCTTCTCTAGGAACTCGTCCTTGTCCTTGGCCTCGTACGCAAGCCTGTTAAGGTTTATGGTGACCACGCCTATGGAGCCTGTGCTGTCGCCCATCGACCACATGCCTCCCGGCCTGTTCATTAGCTGCGTCAGGTCCATGTTCAGCCTGCAGCACATGGCCCTGACCGAATTTGGGTTCAGGTTGGAGCCCACATAGTTCTGGAAGTAGGGTGTCCCGTACTTGGCCGTGAGCTCGAAGAGCAGCTTGGCGTTCTCAGAGTCCCAGTCGAAGTCCCTGGTTATGTTGTAGGTCGGTATGGGGAAGGTGAATATCCTCCCGTTCGCGTCTCCCTCGAGCATGACCTCTATGAAGGCCCTGTTTATCATGTTCATCTCTGCCTGGCAGTCGCCGTAGTTGTAATCCAGTTCCTTCCCGCCGACTATGGCCTTCTGGCCCTTGAGGTCCTCTGGAGGCACCCAGTCGAAAGTCAGGTTGGAGAACGGGTACTGTGACCCCCACCTGGAGGGCACGTTCAGCGAGAAGACGAGCTTCTGCATGTTCTGCTTGACCTGCTTGTATGTCAGGCTGTCCTCCTTCACGAAGGGCGCGAGCAGGGTGTCCACGGAGTTGAAAGCCTGCGCGCCTGCGAACTCCATCTGCAGGCAGCCTATGTAGTTTATCATGTGGTGCACCACCACGTCCAGGTGCTTGGCTGGCTTGGCGTCCACCTTGTTGGGCACGCCCCCGAACCCTGTAAGGAGCAGGTTCTTGAGCGAATGACCGCAGCAGTAGCCTATGACCCCGTGGGAGAGGTCGTGCACGTGCATGTAGCCCTTCCTGTGCGCCTCGGCTATGGCCGGCGTGTATATCTCGTTCAGGTTGTAGTTGGCCATCACCTTGCCTGCAGTGTAGAGCAGGAGGCCGGAAAACGAGAAGGCCTCGTTGCTGTTCTCCTTGACCCTCCAGTCCCTCCTGTCCAGGTATGAGCTTATGGTGTTCTCGACGTCCACCATCGTGGACTTGGCCTCCCTCAGCTTCTCCCTGTTCTTCCTGTACAGTATGTAGGCCTTGGCTGTCTCGTAGTGCCCGCCCTCGACCAGCACCTTCTCCACAAGATCCTGTATCTGCTCGACAGTCGGCACAGTGTAGCCGCCGAACTTCTCCTCCAGGACCTGCACCACCCTGTCGGACAGCTTCTTGGCGAGCTCCTTGTCCTTGCCTCCTACCTCCCTGGCAGATGCCCAGATGGCTTCAGTGATCCTGTCCTGGCTGAAATCTATTTCCTTTCCGTCCCTCTTGCGGACCTTTGTCAGAAGGCCGCCTATCTTCTCGTAAGTGGTGAACCTCTTCTTGCAGCTCAGGCACTCCCTTCTCCGCCTGTTGGATACCCCTGATTCCCTCTTGTCAAGGACCTTGGTTTCCTCTTTTCCGCAAAATGGACACTTCATATCATCTCCCTCCCATGCCTTTGTCACTGGCCAGTAACACGGAAATACAAGGAAATTGTGTATTTCTCGTGTCTGGCACACAATATATAGTATGACAAGCGCAATATGTAATTAGTCTGAGCGCCTATATAAGTGTATGTGTCCTACAAAATAGTATTCCCAATCTATATTCTACACAATATATACTGAATCACCAAAATACTTATATAGGCTCAGAAATCACGGCCTTCCCGCCGCAGAACCGGGTGATGTTGGTTATTATCTCCTCCAGGGCCTGCTTGAGATAGTCGTCAGGCGTGTTGGGGTTGCCCTGGACATAGACAAATATGTTCTTCGTCCTGTCGGTTATCTTGGTCTGGTCTCCCTGCTTGATGTCCATCCTGCACAGCACCTTGGCCTGGTCCACGCAGGCATACTCGCCTTCCGGGACAGCCTTTGGCCTGTCCTCCCCCAGGGGAGTCCAGGACTCCTTGCCGTCGGTTATCTTGAAATTGACGTTGCCCTGTATCCTGTCCAGGTCATGGGCACCCACTGACAGGCGCTTCCTGAGGGCCACTATATTATAGGAATCGACCACAGTGTTGATGGTGGGCAGCTTGCCTGCCTTCTTGACTATGCCGGCAAGGTGGGCAACCGGATTCTCCACCTTGGCCCCGACCTTCTCGTAAAGCAGCCTGTAGCCCTCGATCTCCTTGGATTTCCCTATGGCGTCCAGGTCTGTCAGCCCCACCTCGTCCTTCTTGAGCTTCTCCAGGCTTGACTGCTTCCTCTTCACCTTCACGCCCGTTATTACGGCTGCCCTGACCTTTATCCCGAGCTTCTGGGCCTCAGGGGTGACGTTGACCGATATCTCCTTCGCCTTCCCTTCCTTCTTCTTGAACTCGACCTTCTCGAACAGGTGCCCGCCCTTCCTGACACTGCCCTCCCAGGGCCCAAACTTGCAGTCAGCCAGCTTGCCCGGCTTCACCCCAAGCTGTTCGTTCATCTTCCCGGCTGTCCCTGGCATGAAGGGGGTTATGAGAATCGCTATGCATCTCAGGGCCTCGAGCAGGTTGTAGAGCACGTTCGAGAGCTCATCCCCTTCCAGCTTCCAGGGCTCCCTGTCGTTGATGTACTTGTTGCAGATGCCCATGTACCTCCAGAGCTCCTCCAGCGCATGGTGCAGCTCGAGCCTGTCCATGTGGAGGGAGAGCTTCTCAAGTCCCAGGCCGCTGTCCAGCTCAGGCTTGCCCTTTATCTCTCCCTTGTATTTCTCTGCCAGTGTCACGGCCCTGTTCAGTAGGTTGCCCAAGTCGGCCACAAGCTCGCCGTTTATCCTGCCCACTATCGCCTCTTCAGTGTAGTCTATCTCCTCGCCGAACGGGCCTGCCCTTAGGAGGAAGTAACGCACCTGGTCCAGCCCATACCTTTCGACCAGGTCGAATGGGTCCACTATTATGCCCCTGGTCTTGCTTAGCTTCTCGCCTTCTGACGTAATCATGCCGTGCACGAACACTGTTTTAGGGGGCTCTATCCCCGCCGACATCAGCATGGCGGGCCATATGACGGAATGGAACCAGTTGATATCGGTGCCTATCATGTGTATGTCAGCCGGCCAGTACTTCCTGAACCTCTCCCCTTTAGGCCACCCCAGTGCTGATATGTAGTTGATGAGGGCATCGAACCAGACGTACACCCTGTGGTTCTCATCGAAAGGCACCTTCACCCCCCATTCCACCTTCTGCCTGCTCACGCAGAGGTCCCTCAGGCCCTCTCCTATCCTGTTCAGCATCTCGTTCTTCCTGCTCTTCGGAAGCACGTTGTCAGGCAGCTTCCTGTAGAAGTCCAGCAGCCTCTTCTCGTACTTGCTCAGCTTGAAGAAGTACGCCTCCTCCTTTATGACCACAGGCTTGGTCTTATGCACAGGGCAGCATCCGCCCTTCAGGTCCTTCTCCAGGTAGAAGGCCTCGCAGCCGTAGCAGTATATGCCCTCATAATGCCCCCTGTAGATGTCCCCGCTGTCGTGCATCTTCTGGAAGAGGGACCTGGTCACCTGGTGGTGCCTGTCCTCTGTGGTCCTGATGAAATCGTCATATGAGATGTTGTACACCCTGCACAGGTTCAGGAAGTTCTTCACGACATCGTCTATGAACTCCTTGACAGGCTTGCCTGCCTTCTCTGCAGCCTGCACGTTCTTCTGGGCGTTCTCGTCTGTCCCTGTCAGGAAGAGCACGTCCTCCCCCTTAAGCCTGTGCCACCTGGCTATCGTGTCAGCTGCCAGCTTCTCGTACGCATGCCCAAGGTGCGGCTTCGCATTGACGTAGTCAATGGCTGTCGTGATGTAAAACTTACCGGCTATCCCAACCACCTATTAGAAACGTTGCACTCCGTTCAATTTAAAGTTTGCTCAGAAGTCGAAGTGCTTTTCCAGAGTGTCCACCATAGCCTGTCTGTCCTTCGGGGCGCACTTGACCAATACTGCTATGAACTTCTCCCCCCACACTATGTGCACGACATGCTTCATGCTCCTGAAGAACTGGTGCATGCCCACCCAGTCCTTGTGCTTCTCGCTGCATTCATCGCACTGCTTTCCCAGGTAGCTCTTTATGCCGAGGTCTTCCAGGAACTTGTTAAGGCTCATTATGTATTTCTTGCTCCTGCTGTCCGCTACCTTTATCTTGAAGTAGTTCTCTTCCTCATTGTTGAACACCGCAGCTAGCTTCAGTTTGGCCATGCTTTATCTTAAGAAGTCGGTCTTAAGTGTTTTCCCCCAGCCAGGTCCACCTGTAGTTCACGAAGTAGTTCCAGAGGACAGCCGCGGCTATGCCGAACAGGTTGGCTATCAGGTAGTGCATGCCTGTGGTGGTGAGGGCGTACAAAACAAAGAGGTTTATCACCAGCCCGCCCAGGGCGACCAGGTTGTAGAGGTACATCCTGGTGTAGACCTCCCGCCCGCCCCTCATGTCCCTGAATGTCCAGAGCTCGTTGAGGGTGAAGTTGGTAAGGATGGATATCTCTATCGCCACAAGGGAGGACAGCAGGAAGAATATGCCCAGCATGTCCGTGAACAGCCAGAGCAGCCCTTCGTTGACCAGCACGCCTGAAAGGCCCACCACGCAGAACCTGGTGAAGCGCCCCTTGTGCCTGCCCAAAAAATGCCTCATAATCACAGCCCGTTGAGCCCCATCATGCCCTTCATCTGCGCCTCTGAAAGGAAGCCCTCATGCAGCTCCCCGTCTATTATGAGGGCAGGGTACTCCTCCACATTGTAGTAGTTGACCAGGGTCTGCACCGACGCGTCGCTCAGGTCCGCGTCCAGGGCGAATATCAGCAGCCTTTCCCCGTACTTCTTCTTGAGGTAAGTCAGTATGAACCCCTGGTCGTCGCACCTTGCGCACTCCTTCCTGTAGAAGTATATGACGGTCTTGGCGTCCATCTCGCACGTCTCCTGGAGCTTCTGTGTCAGCAGCCAGTAGCTCACGAGCAGCCTGGAGTATTCGTTCTTCAGGCTCACGTAAGTGTCATAGTCCTGCACCTGGCCCTCCTCACCCTGTGTGGTGAGCTTGGCCCCTATCTCGTATGAGGCCTTGTTTATGTCAGCCAGGGTCGCGCCCAGGAGGGGGCAGGTCGCGCTGTCTCCCAGGACGTCGAAGAACAGGAACTGGAGCTGGAAGTTCTGCACGTGCCTGGTTACCTCCCTCATCTCATCCTCTATGGTGACGAGCCTCTCCTTGTTGATGCTGAATCCCAGCATCATGCCTCCGCAGAATATGACCGCCGATATTATCAGGGCTGATATTATGGTGCCTGCGTTCAGCTGCTTCCTGGCCATAGATTAAGATTGTCTCCCCGGAATAAAAAGTTGTTTGTTTGAAACCTTTTTTGCGAAGTGGGGGGCGAAGCCCGCAAAGGCCTCACCAGTTCTTCTTCGCGCCGACGACCTCGTACAGGAAGGCGAGCGTCCAGAAGGCCATCATGACCATCGGGAACAGGACCAGGTAGAGCAGGTAGCCCAGCTTGTTGTGCCTGACCCTGGAGTCGCACACCTTGAAGCTCACGTACAGGACGTAGCCACCCAGGACCAGCCCGATGAGGGCGAAGAGCATGGGCGTGGAAATCGCATTCGAGAACATGGACATCAGGTCCAATGAGCCCATGTACACCGAGAAGTCCCAGTTTATCATCGACATCTTCCAGACATAGTCGGCAGTCGTGCTCATCCAGTTCCAGGCCATGACGAAGAACAGCGCTATTATCGCCACCACAGAGATTATGTTCGCCGGAAGGAAGAACATCCCGAGGTTCCCGAACCTGGGGTTGAAAAACAGATGACGGTGCTTGATGGTGTTCTGTATCGCGCCCCTGTACCACCTAATCCTCTGCCTGAACAGCTGCCTCCATTTCCTCGGGCAGAGCGTGTAAGAGCAGGCGTCCAGGTTGTTCTCTATCCTGTACCCGTGCCTGTGTATGTTGAGGGCCACCTCCAGGTCCTCTGTCAGGTTGCCCTCATCGAAGCCCCCTATCTCCTTCAGCACACTCTTCCTGTACATGGAGAACACCCCGGGGGTCACGTGTATGGAGTCCAGGAAGGAGAGTATCTTCCTCAGGAACACGTTCAGCAGGTACTCCGCGTGCTGCATCTTCTCCAGCATGCCCCCGTGCTTCCAGACCTTCAGGGCAGGGGTGACCGAGGCGACCCCCGGGTCGCTGAAGTAGCCGACCATCTTCCTTATGATGGGCGGCTCCACTATGGAGTCCGCGTCCACTGTCGCTATCAGCTCGTGCTTGGCGGCCGCTATCCCCCTGTTCAGGCCGGCCGCCTTGCCCACGTTCCTCTTGTTGTGGAGCACCCTCACGCCCTCCTTCCTGAAGGACTCGGCAATCTCCCCGGTCCTGTCAGTGGAGCAGTCATTGACGACTATTATGTCCAGGAGCCTCCTGGGGTAGTCCAGGCTGAGTATCGACCTTATGCTCTTGGCGAGGGTCTTCTCCTCGTTGTACGCAGGCAGTATGACCGAGACCGGAGGCAGCCTGGAGGGGCTGGGCACCTTCCCCTTGACCTTCCCCTTGTTCTGGAAGAGTACCAGTATCCACATCACGCCCAGGAACACGAATATGTACCAGGCGAGATAGTTAAGGATAGTAGTCCATAGCATGCTTATTATTTCGGCAGGAGAAAATAAATACATGAAACTTTCCCGGTGGGGGGCGCTCCTGGCGCTCGTGGTGCTGGCATCGCTTGCAGGCAGGCTTTACGTCATATCCCAGTCAGGTGGGCTCTGGTGGGACGAGGCGGTCTACCTGGGGCTGGGAAGGGCCCTCTCATCCTACCAGTACACCCTTGAGCCCGGCGTCCCCCTGGAGAGCTTCAGGCCCCCTGTCACGCCGCTGGTGATATCATCCTTTTACTGGTCAGCCGATTATGCCAGGTGCTTCGTTGCGCTGATATCGATATTTTCAGTGCTGGCCGTCTACAGGCTGGGGAGGGACGCCCTGGGGGAAACCGGGGCCCTGTTTGCCGCTGCCTTCACAGCCACGTCCCACCTGTTCGTCTTCTTCAGCTCCAAGATAATGTCAGAGCCCATATTCATTGTCCTGTTCTCCCATTCGATGATTATGTTCTCCAGTTGGTCCAGGGGCAGGGACAAGAAGGACCTGTTCCTCTGCGGGGCCCTTGCAGGGGCAGCTTTCATGACGAGGTACCTGGCTTACGTCCTGGTGCTCGCCTACATCGTCTACTTCCTTTCTCCCCTTGCCAGGAAGAGGATGCCTGAATTCAGGCCCCTCGCCGCCCTGCTGTCAGGGTTCATCCTGTCGCTAATCCCCTGGTTCTGGATAGGCCAGGCCTATTACGGGAACCCTGTGGGGGCCTTCGTAACCAACTTCAACATCTGGACCTTCTCGTTCGCACAGACCCTTCTGGAGGGCCTCCATATGCTTGCTTCGTCCCTCAACTACGCCTGGGTCTTCCTGGCATTCGGGCTTTTCGTCCTGCACTCAAAGCGCAGGAGGAGGAACCCTGCCCTGATGGTTTCGGTCCTGGTACTGGTAATATCACTGGCATTCTTCCTGGGGTCCGGCCATAAGGAGCCCAGGTACCTGCTCTCGTTCTTCCCCGCATATGCCCTGCTTGCCGGCCTGGGCGCAAGGGAGGCCATGCTGAACGGCCGTTGGAAGAAGCTGGCGGTGGCTGCCGTATGCGTGCTCTCTGTCACCAGCCTAGCATACGGCCTGTCCATGGCATGGGAGGACAGGGACTCTGCGTCAGGGCTCTACCAGGCGGCCCTTTTCCTGGAGGGAAAGACAGGGCCCGGAGAGAGCGTACTTACGCAGTCCTACCCTTACGTGTACCTGGTGGGCAGGAAGGCCGTGCCGTACTGCGAGAACTACATCGTCAACGATGCCTGGGAGGCGTGCCAGGCCCAGATAATAGCCAGGACATGGGAGGCTACTGCTGTCCTGCCGCTGCTGGAGAAGCACAACATAACCTACGTGCTCTCATACAAGTTCGAGCTCATGAACCCTGCCAGGACGATAGCGTACTTCGACAGGGAGTTCGAGAAGGTGAAGTCCTGGGGGCAGTGGGGCGAGCCCGAGGCGGTGGTCGTTTACAGGGCGAATCAGACAGGCTCCAGGTGAGGGAGTTCCCTTCGTATGTCCATACCCTTCTGCATGAGATATACAGTCCAGCACGCCTCCCCCGGGGGGCAGAAGTGGTTGCTCGTGTTGTCTGCGAGGCCATCCGGCGTCATTATGGCCCTTTCCTCGTCCGTCAGCCTTGCGCCCTCCGGGAACGTGAAGTTGGCCTGGTTCTTCCTGAGGAAGTCAGCAAGCTCCTCTGGCCCGTCCAGGCCGAAGAACATGAAGTGCTCGTCCTTTCCGTCAGCTATCCTGCTCTCCTTTATGGCGCTGAAAGGAAGGCCTATCCTGGATGTGAATAGCAGCTCAGGCTTCCTTGTGTATCCGTTCCTGACCAGGCCGGCAGCCCTGATATCTGTTATGTCCTCCTCCTCTATCAGAAGTTCGCCTGTTATCTCCCTTGTCATTGCATCGATGAGGTCTGCCCTTGTGGGAGCAAAACGGGAAGGGTTCGGGTGCCCCCCTATGGTGTGCCATGCCCTTCCGTACTCTGCCACACGCGTCCTGTCCCCCCTCAGGCCGGCAACCACCTTCCCGTCTGATGTCTCTATGGCAGAGCATATTGCCATGGTATTGGAAAAGAACGCGTTCTCATCTTGCAGTCTCAGCATGCCTCTCTCAATGAGAGCCTTCATATACTCAGGATCCTTGCCTGCTTCCATGTTGGTTCCCACGAACTCCCTGTAGTCTGTCGGCCCGAGCCTGAGCAGGAGCTTTCCATCAGGCAACAGTCCGTATGAGCTGAGCCTGTACTGGGGGCCTGCGAAGAGGTTCCTGTCGTTTTTAACAGCATCCCTGAACAGCCTGCACCAGGCCTCTTCCATCCTCATGTAGAGGTCGACGTCCTGGACGGTCCTGGCCATGGGCCGGCCCTCCTCTATCACTATGTCCTGGCTCCCGTACAGCCTGACCTCTTCAGAGTCAGGCAGCAGCATCCTGAAGTTCCTGCACCTGTACATAAATGAAGTAGAGAAGGAGAATTCTTAAGGCTTGCTGAGGCCGGTTGCTCAGAGCTCTATCTTCTCTTCGTGGCCCTTCAGCCTGATTATCCTGGCGGGCTCAGGGAACCTTCTTACCGTGACCCTGTCGCCCTTCTTCAGGGGGAAGACCTTCCTGTTGCAGTCTGCTGACATGTAGCCCTCGCCCTTCATCACCTCCACGTCTATCACGGAGGTCTCAGGGACCACCACGCTGCCGGTCCTACTGACGGGGTTGTTGAAGGCTATCCCTATCCCGTTCTTGAAATCCTTGCGGGTTATGGAATGGAAGTAGGCTGTTGAGCCGTATGGCGTCGAGACCACCACGCCGTCGCCTATCAGGTTCTGCGCTATCGGGCTCCCGTTGACCGATACGTTTATGCCCAGGGCGCAGGGGGGGCTGAAATGCACGCTTATGTCATTGAGGGCCACCAGCTTCCTGGACTTCTTCCCGTTCACTGCGCCCTCTATCTTCACCTTCTCCCCTGTGCTGTACATGCCTCCCTCCAGCTTCTTCAGGATGTCCCCGTAATCGTGCGACTTGCAGCCACTGCAGTGGTGGTAGAGGAGCAGCTTGGGGACCCCCGGATACTTCTGTTCCCCGAAAAGGAACGTGCCCTCCCCGCCGACGCAGACCGCTACATCAGGCTTGCTATCGGTTATGGTGAGGCCCGCCTTCTTCAGCTCCCTCTCTATGAGCCTTTTGTTCCAGCTGACCACCGCGACTTTCATGCTACCTTCTGGAAGTTCTCCTTTCCTGCGCCGCATCCAGGGCACTTGACAGGTATCCTGCCTATCGATATGTGCCCGCAAACAGCGCACATGTAAGTGGATTTGGCCTCCTTCCCGTCCTTCTTTTCAGCCATAAGCCGCCTTCTTTATGCTCCCCTTGAACCACTTCAGCCATTCCTCGTACACCCTCCTGGGGTCAGAATAGCCTATCTCCTGCCTGAGCCTCTCTGCTAACAGGTGGTACTTGTTGTTGGAGCTTACGACCCATTCGGCCTCCACTATGTCGGGCCGGTTGAGCTCGGTTGAAAGTCGGGCCATGGTCTCCTTTATCTTGGCCCTGAGCTGTATGTTCCCCCAGACAGCCTCCCAGTTGCCCGACCATTCCTTCACATAGGACGAGATCCTGTTGAGTATCTCCGACTCCCCGTTAACCAGGGTATCGGTCCCCTTCAGCTTGTCCTCCTTCCCGGAGTACTGCATGAGGTCCATGAAGCCGCCTTCCCTAACAGGGTCATGCTCCCATTTCTTCCTGACCTCTGTTATGTCCGTCACCCTCCTGTACCTCTTCAGGCCGTCGGCAGACCTCAGCATCTTGCATATCACGACTATGTCGGTCGCCTTGAAGGAGGTGGGCGGGACGCCCAGGTCGTTCACCACCCTGTCATACACCCCGTAGGGGCTCTCCCCGTGTATGGTGCCTGCCACCACGTTAGACAGGGCGCCTATCCTCATGGCCTCCCAGAGGGCCTTGGCCTCGACGCTACGTATCTCCCCCACTATCATGGCGGAATCTCCCAGCCTGAGGGACGTCCTGAGCGCCTCGTCGGCAGGCATCTCTGTCTCGACCCTCGTGATGACGGAACGGGACTTGAGGCTCTCTATGTTGTACTTCATTTTCCTCATCTGCTCGACCGGCAATTCCAGGGTGTCCTCTATGGTGACTATCCTGACCTTGGGGAGCAGCTCCAGCATCAATGCTGAGAGCAGCGACGTCTTGCCCGATGACCTCCCGCCTGCCACCAGCATGGCGGCGTTCCCGTCCACCAGGAAGGAGAGCAGTCCAGCGGAAAGCGGGCTCAGGAAATCCTTCTGTATGAACAGGGGCAGGGTCCAGGGCCTGTACCTGTGCCTCCTTATCGCGAAGCCCAGCCCCTCGGGGGACAGGCTGTTGGTTACAACAGCGAACCTGGCCTTCCCTCCGGGAACAGATATGTCAACGTCCAGCACGGGGTTGGCCTCGTCCAGGGGCCTGCCTGACTGTATCCTCAGCCTTGTCGCCCAGGCCTCGGCGTCTTCCCTGGTGGGTATGAGGTTGGTCTTGCACTCCCCCCAGTCCCCGTGGAAGACCAGGACGGGCTGGCTCTCTATGGGGGAGTTCAGGTAGATGTCCTGGAGCTTCTCGTCGGACAGCAGTATCTCCAGCACGCCAAACCCTGCCGTGTACCTGGTCAGTATGTTGGCCAGCTGGTCAACCTGCTTGGACGTCAGGTGCACCTTCATCGAGTCTGCCGTGTCCCTTATGGTGTCCCGGCCTATGTTGAAGAATATGTCCCTTATCCTCTCGGACTTCATGAACTCCGCAGTCGTCGGCCTGTGGGTCGCCATGTACCTTCTGGCGGCGTCCAGCACCGCATACTGGTCCTCAGGCAGCCTGAACTCGGGCGGAAGCACATGGTAGAAGTACTCTGCCTCATGGGGGAGCTTGTATACCTCTATCTGGACGTCCCCGACCTTGTACCTGTCGACGCTCCTGCCTCCCTCAGGCGGGGTGACCATGAAGCGCGTGAACATGAAATTGGGCCTAGTGCTGGGCATGAAAATCTGCCTGTAGAGGCTCCTGTCTCCGATATGGTAGCCCATAACATGCGGCCTGGCCTCCTTTATCATCCTGGTCTCCTCGAGCTTGCCTTTTACGACCCCCAGGACGTCGTCCAGGTACTTCCCGATGCAGAGCTGGCATCTCCTGTCCCTGGACTTCATTGACTTGAGCTTCCTCATCTCCCTGGTGAGCTGCACGTAGCCGCCTATCGGGTCCTTCCTCAGCAGGTCGAAAACGATGTGGTTCAAGGTCCCGTGCCACTCCGGGTAGCACTTCTTGCACCTCACGAACATCTTCTGGGCCCTTGACACCAGCCTCTCCCTCATCACGTATTCTATGACATGCGCTATCTCGAGCAGCATCCCGACCTGCTCAGCATCGTACTCGTATTCCCTCTCCCTGGCAAAAACAATGGACTGGACCTTCTTGGTCTCCAGGATGGCATCCATGGCATGCGACATGCATTCGGCAAAGTCCTCTATGGAAGACCCGTAGACGCTGCCCATGCAGTTGAAGCGTATCTGCATCCGTTCTTCATTATATTCATAAGGACAGGTACAAGCAGCCATAGGCACCCCTGTATATATTTATGCCCAGACGACTTAATAAAAAACAGGTATGCCGAAAAAAGCGCCAGCAAGACTCACCATCAGGGAGATACTCACGGAGCTGGTGGAGCGCACGAACTCCAACATGAGGAGGCTCAGGATACTGGAGGAGAAGGCGGACGTCACCACCTCCAGGATAACCACGCTGGAGGAGGCCCTGATGGAGCAGACCAAGCAGGTCAAGAACATGGTGGAGGTCCTGGAGAAGAGTATAATAGACGAGAGCGAGAGGATAATAAAGATAGAGGGGACCATAAAGGACATAGTGGACAGGCTCAAGAAGTCCGTGAGCATGACAAAGATAAAGGAGCTCGAGACGCTCCTGGAGATATACAGCCCCCTGAAGTCCCAGTTCATGACGAAGGAGGAAGTGGAGAGGATGCTTGACAAGAGGCTCAAGGGCTACTGGTCGAAGAAGGGCATCAACGAATAACATTAATAAGAAAGGAATACAAAATATTCTATTAGGAGAGGTATGGTAAGTCTGTCACTTTTTAAGAAAAAGCCCAAGTCCACGCCAGGCAGGCCGGGAGCAGGGGACAGGGTTAGGGAGCTTTCTGCCCAGGGCCTTTCAGAGGTCGAGATACTGAGGTCGCTCAGGGCAGAGGGTTACGGCCCGAAGGATGTCGACCAGGCCATGAAGGGCGTGCTTAAGGAATCGGTCACAGGAACCCCTGCAGTCCCGGACATAGCGCCCGCCAGGCAGCCCCAGAGGGAGCCGGCGCCAAGGGCGCCTGCGCCCAGGCCCCCGGCCGGGCAGGAGATGGAGCCGCCACCTGGGCCGGGCTCGCTCGAGATGGCAGAGTTCCCTCCGGGAAGGTTCGCGCCTCCTGAGGGAGATGATGTCTTGGGGGAAGAGCCGGAGCCCCCCTCGAGGGGATGGAGGCCGCCTGAAGGCGCGCCCCAGCCGCCGGCCCCTGCCGGCAGAAGGCCTTCCGCCCTGCCGCCAGAGGACGAGGACTTTGATGAGGAGATGGAGCCGCTGCCCCCTCCCCCCGGAAGGAAGGCGAGCCATGTGGGAAGGGGAGAGATGGAAGAGATAGCGGAGAGCATAGTGGAAGAAAGGATAAGGACGATAGAGGCCCAGCTGGCTGAGCTGTCAAAGAGGGTCGATTCCATAAGCTCCAGGATGGCCGGCATGGAGCCAGGCGCAGGCAGGGGCGGAGGCTCGGCAGGCGTAGAGGAGATAAAGGCCGGCATGGAATCCTACAAGTCATCGATAGGGGAGCTCAGCGAGAGGACAGAGGCGATGGAGCGCGCCATAAAGGACAGCCTCACCCCCATGATGCAGTCCCTCAGGTCCCTGTCAGAGACCATCAAGACGATGAAAGAGAAGCAGGCCTGATCCCTTTCTGGAAGATTCCCTGGACAGCCGTGAGGCTAAAGGGTGAAAACAAAAGAAAAAGCAAAAACCGGCTTTAGGCTGGCTTCGGCTTCTCGCCTCCGCCAGAGCCGCCTTCTTTGCCCATCACGAACATCACGAGAGCCAGTATGACGATAAAGAACACTATCGTCCACAGCTCAGAACTGAATACTCCTGAGGGCACTCCGACTAGGGCCTCCCCGCCTGCACCGAAGAAGATCACCAGCGCGATCGCAACGATGACAAGTATCAGGATCCACTTGCTCCAGTCCCCTTCCATCAGTTTCTCTGCTTTAATTCCGAACATTCCCAGCAGAACCAGAAGGAACAGTATTCCGGATCCTATCACCAGCCAGTAGCCAGAGATGTTCATCAGGAATGTTACTATTCCAGGGTTTGAGCTGACGAACAGCATCACGAAGAACGAGAGTATCAGCGATATCAGAGCAATCGCGTTCTTCGGCATCTTGTCCTTCAGGGCGACAGTCATGACGCCGTAAAGTATCGCCAGCGCAAGCAGGAATGGGAACAGATACTGGAAAAAGCCCATTGTCTGCATGTTCTGGATAATGGTTTCAAACACCATGAATATAATTAGTTGCAACACATTTATAAAGCTGAGAGCCGGGGCGTTACCCTCTGATTGCTTTCGCTCACTTGCCCCTTCCCTTCTTCGCCTTCAGGGAAGGCCTGACCTTCTCTGCTCCGATGCCCTTCTTCGTCAGTCCCCTTCCCTTCTTGCCTGCCGAGGTCAGGCCCCTTGATGCCCGGCCCCTGTGCTCGCTTATCCAGCTTATGTCCTTGTCCTTTATTATAGAGGGGTTCTTCGGGTCGACCATTATGACCTCGTACCACTGCTGGGACCCGTCCTCACCGACGTAATAGGAATTGAGCACCTCCAGGTTGGCGAACTTCCTGGCTGCCTTCTCCTCTGCCGTCCATCTCTTGGACTTCCCGAGGGAAAAGTACCTTCCTGCCCTCTTGGGCCTCCTGCCGCCGGAAGGCTTGGGCCTCTTCCTGAGCCCCTTGGGCATCTTCACCCTTACCATCACGAAGCCCTGCTTTGCCTTGTAGCCGAGCCTCCTGGCCCTGTCTATCCTGGTGGGCCTCTCTATCCTTGTGACCGTGCCTTCCTTCCTCCAGTCTATCAGCCTCTGCTTCCAGGTCTGGGGAACGCTTTCCTTTGGCCTCTTCCAGAGCCTTGCCATATGCTTGTATACCATGCGCCTCACCCAATAGCTAATTATTGTGAATCCTGCTTAAATAAGTGTTTTAAGCCAGAAAACTTTTAAATACAATCACCAAGAAGAGTTTATAGATAGGAGGGTAAAATGCATCCAGCGCTGAAGATAATAATCGGGCTCATACTGATAATAATCGGCTTGGGGCTCTTCGTTGATTCGGTCATCCCAATCATGGGAGTGCTGGGCACCTTCGGCATCGACTGGCTGAAGAACTTCATAGTGGTTCTCACCGGCGTCATACCCATCTTCCTGATAATCGTCGGCCTGTTCGTTGTCTGGCTCGAGATGGACGAGCTCAGGGCCCAGAAGGAGCTCAAGAAAGAGAAGAAGAAGTGAGTAGCTTTCTTTACGAGAGCTGCCGCTTCTGCAAGAAAGCTACTGTACCAAAGAAACTAGTTCTTATTTTTCACTCCCCAGCCGTCAGGCTCGGCAATAGCCAGAGCCCCCTGAAATAAGCTTATAAAAGGAGGCCGGTAAATAGGGTTATGGCACAGCTCATCGAGTCCGGGCACTCCCTGTGCGCAGGATGCGGCATAGGCATCGCTATGAACCTGATAGGCAGGGCGGCGCCTGAGAAGGTGATAGTGACCACAGCCACCTCCTGCCTGGAGGTCACGACTTCAGTCTATCCCCTTACGGCCTGGAAGGTGCCCTGGATACACACGGCATTCGAGTGCGTTTCGGCAGTGGCCAGCGGGATAGAGGCAGCCATAAAGAAGATGGGCAAGGACTGGAAGGTCCTGGCGATAGCGGGCGACGGAGGGACGTTCGACATAGGCCTGCAGGCATTGTCAGGCATGCTCGAGAGGGGCCACAAGGTCACCCAGGTCTGCGTCGACAACGAATGCTATGCCAACACGGGCGTCCAGAGGTCAGGCGCGACCCCGTATGGGGCCTGGACCACCACGAGCCCTCCGGGAAAGACCACGGTGGGAAAGGAGCAGTACAAGAAGCAGCTCCTGGAGATAGTGGCCGCCCACAGGATACCTTATGCCGCTTCAGCTTCGATAGCCTACCCCTCTGACCTGATGGCCAAGGTCAGGAAGGCCTTTGATAAGCAGCCCTCGTTCCTGCACATACACTGCCCCTGCCCGACGGGCTGGAAGTTCGGGACAGAGAAGACAGTGGACGTCGGCAAGCTGGCCGTCGAGACAGGCATGTGGGCCCTCTATGAGATAGAGGACGGCAAGTTCAGGATAACCAAGAGGGCGGAGCCCAGGAAGCCGGTAGAAAGCTACCTCAGGCTACAGGGCAGGTTCAAGCACGTGAACGAAGCCACACTCAAGAAGATGCAAGAACAGATAGACGGCAAGTGGAAGGAGTTCGCGGAACTCGAGAAATCCGGATTCCGCTTCATGTACTGATCACATCTGCCCCGGCTTCTCTGACAGGTGCTTGGTGCAGTTGTAGACCATCACCTCATGGCCCTTCCCTGTGACATTGACTATGCTGACAGACGTGTTGCCCCACTTCTCTTTGAAATATTCCTCCACGGTCTTGCCCATCAGCTCCCCCATCAGTATGCGCTTGATTCCCCCATGGGTCACTATCAGGACCGTCTGGCCCCTGTGCCCCTCCTTTATGCCTTCCAGGAAGGGTATCACACGCTCCCTCATGTCACGGTGGCTCTCTCCTCCCGGGGGCCTGTATTCGAGCTTGCTGAGGCCTGACTTCCTCTTGTGCTGATTGTAGGCCTCCTTGGGTCCGTCCACGAACGTGCCCATGTCCATCTCCCTCAGCTCCTTCACATAGTGCACAGGGATGCCCGGGTGGTGCTTCATTATGGCCTCGCAGGTCATCCTGGCCCTGTTCAGGTCGCTGGAGTAGGCGACGTCTATCTTCTCTGCCGATAGCCGCTCCCCAGCCTTCCTGGCCTGCTCCCTGCCGGTCTCGTCCAGGGGGTTGCCGGACTGGCCCTGTACGATATTCTTGACGTTGTATTCGGTCTGGCCGTGCCTTACTATGATGAGACGCATGCCTAACACCAATAAGCTATTGTAAGAATCAGGTTATAATTACTTGGCTCCCTTCCAGAGGAAGTCGAAGTAGGGTGACATGAGGTCACCGGCAGCGTGCTCTGAGTTCGCCCAGAAGGCGACATCCTGTGTGTCGTGGACCTTTGAGTCGTCGGTCAGGGCGACCAGCACATGGTTCCGGTCTATGACGCAGAACCTGCCAGCGTTCCTCTTCAGGTTCTTTATGTCGGCTATCTCCCTGAAGGCCTTCACTGCCCCGTTGTCGGAAAGCGGGGCCGCTATCTTCAGCTTCACGCCGCTCTTGGATATCTTCTTGAGAACCCTGAAATGGTTAGAATAAAGGTCGTTAAGGCCCGTCCCTGTGGTGCAGATGCTTATGCTGTCCCTGGCCTCCTTGAATATGGACTTGAGCTGCCTGTTGATTATGTGCCTCCCCTTCAGGGTGCCTGTCATCTCGTTCGGGGACACCATGTTGAGGCCCTTCTTGTGTATGGCCTCGAGTTCGCCCAGGATGGGCGAGTTGGAAAGGCCTTCTATCCTCTCCTTTGCCTCGTCATAATTCTTCCTGAGAATCTGCTTGGTCCTCTCCAGCGCATCCTTGGGCGCCAGGGCCACATACTTTATTGGCTTTGAAGGCTGCACCAGCACGAAGCCTTTCTCAGCAAGCGACTGCAGGACGTCATAGCTCCTTGACCTGGGGACGGTCGCAATCTCTGAAACCTCAGCTGCTGTTGCTACGCCTTTTGCGAGCAGGGCTACGAATATCTTCCTCTCATAGAGGTTCAGACCAATGCTTTTCAGCGTGTCCAGCACGTGAGTTGTTGCTACCATATTATCACACTTTCCATTATTATTTACCAATGGGGTATAAATGCTTATCGCCCCTCAGTGGTAAATTATACTTCATTATTTGGCCGAAAGCTTTATAAAGCTTTTGTTACTATGCGGTAGTTTTAAATGCTTCTAAAGGGGCTGACCAGATAGCCAGGCCGTAAAAGCTGTTATAGCCGGGCCCCACAATATAATAATATGCTGTATTCAAGGCTGGCCGACATCTATGAGGAGCTGGAGAAGACCAGCGCCAAGCTGGCCAAGAGGGACATCATATCCAAGCTCCTGAAATCAGCCCCTACAGGCCAGCTGCCGCAACTGGTGCTGCTCGTCATGGGAAGGCCCTTCCCTAACTGGTCAGACGACAAGATGGGGGTGGCCAACCAGCTCATGATAAGGGCGATATCGAAATCGATAGGCATGAAGCCTTCTGATGTCGCCAGGAAGTTCAATGAGATGGGCGACCTGGGAAAGACAGCCGAATGGCTGAAGGGCAAGAAGAGGCAGAGGACCCTCATGAAGAAGGAGCTCACTGTCGATTTCGTGTTCAAGAACCTGCAGGCCATAGCCAGGCAGGCAGAGTCAGGCAGCCAGGACAGGAAGATGAACCTCATCGTGGAGCTGCTTGCGCACGCAGGCCCGAAGGAGGCCAGGTACATAGTAAGGACAGTCCTGGAGGAACTCAGGATAGGCGTGGCAGAGGGCATAGTGCGTGACGCCATATCAGACGCCTTTGGAATAGACGTGAAGGCAGTGGAGTCAGGCTGGAACCTGTACCCTGACTACAGCGAGATAGCCAGGATAGCCAAGGAGAAGGGGGAGAAAGGACTGAAGAGGCTCAGGATGGAGATAGGCAGGCCCATAATAGTGCTCCTGGCAGAGAAGGCGCCAGACCTGAAGTCTGCCCTGGGGGCCTACGAGCACGCGGCAATGGAGTACAAATACGATGGCATGCGGGCCCAGATACACAAGAAGGGCGACAAGATATCCATATTCACAAGAAGGCTTGAGAACGTCACGAAGGCGTTCCCTGACCTGGTGGACCTGGCCAAGAGGGGCATAAGGGCGAAGGACGCGATAATAGAGGGGGAATTGCTGGCCATAGACCCGAAGACGAAGAGGCCGATGCCGTTCCAGATGCTGTCCACCAGGATAAAGAGGAAGCACGGGGTCGATAAGGCGGCAAAGGAGATACCTGTCCAGATGAACCTGTTCGATGCGGTCTATGTGGAGGGCAAGAGCCTGTTCGACGCCCCGCTGGAGAAGAGGCTGGAGGAGCTCAAGAGGATAGTCAGGCCGATAGAGGGCAGGTTCCAGTTCGCCAAGCAGCTCAGGACAAAGGACCTGGAGAAGGCAGAGAAGTTCTACAAGTCGGCCCTGGATTCGGGCCAGGAGGGCCTGATAGTGAAGAACCTGGACGCCTTGTACGTCCCTGGAAGGAGGGTAGCAGGCGGCTGGCTGAAGGTCAAGCCTGTCATGGAGAACCTGGACCTAGTCATTATAGGGGCCGCCTGGGGCACGGGAAAGAGGACAGGCTGGCTGGGCTCGTTCGTGCTCGGATGCAGGGAGCCCGGGACAGGCAAGTTCCTGGAGTGCGGCATGCTGGGGACAGGCCTCAAGGAGAAGGAGACAGAAGGGGGGGTCACCCTTAAGCGGCTGACAGAAATACTGAAGCCCCTGGTAGAGAGCGAGAAGGGAAACCAGGTCGCCATAAGGCCCAAGGTGGTGGTGGAGGTGGCATACGAGGAGATACAGAAGAGCCCCACCTACTCGAGCGGCTGGGCGCTTAGGTTCCCTAGGTTCGTCAGGCTCAGGAAGGACAAGGGCCCCCAGCAGGCTGACAGCCTGGACAGGATAAGGGCCCTCTATAAGATACAAAAGGGAAAGGGGGACAAATAGTAAACATGGCCAAGAAACGGCCCAGAGGAAAGCCGAAAAAGAAGGCAAGACGCATAACCCATGAGGAGGAGAGGACCATCCTGGCAGAGGAGCAGACCATACTCTCCAAGGAGAGGACCATCCTAAGCTTCATGAGGACAGGGCTCACGTTCATAGTCCTGGGGCTGGCGGTGGTCAGCATATCAGGGATAGTGGGCGACGTCCTGATTGCGGTCCAGGCAGTCGGCTGGGTGATAGTAGTCATAGGCTTCGCAGAGGTCTTTGAGTCCTACAGAAGGCTGAAGAGATACCAGAACAAGATGAAGAAAAAAGAAAAAGAACTGGGGAAGGACCTTTGACTCATTCCTTGCAGCCGTCGCAGACCCATTCCCCTTCTACACATGTTAACTCGTCCGAGTACTCCCCGCAGACATCGCATATGCCCAGCTGCTTCTTCTCGTTCTTGTGGTCGACCGGCTGGCTCTCTGTCTTGAAGAGGGACTTGTGGCCGATCTTCTCGAAATCGAACGGGAACAGCTGTGCAAACCTTGTCGCCATCTTCGGGTTCCTCGCCCTGAGCCAGTATATGACCTCATTGGTGTAGCAGTAGGGGCATATGGTCGACTCCTTAAGCCCCTTACAGCTGAGGCACCAGTTGAAGGTCGTGTCAAGGCTCGAATGGAAGTAACCGGAGAACTGCTTATGGAACTTCAGGAACTTGTCCGCCATGTTGGAGGGAAGCCATTTGGTTATGTCATTGGCGAGACAGTCCGGGCAAAAGAAATTCCATATCGGTTCCTTGCAGATTTGGCACACAGACACCATTTTCAACCACCCCATTCCTTATATTTTTCGATAATTTCCTGTAGAAGAGTTGGAAATATGCCTTATATAGCGCTTTTAAAACGACATACTTCGCTTTTATAAAAATTCTTTTAATAAGGCAATAATAAACCCTCTATAAAAACATTTATAAAACTAAAAAATATTTTTTCATTATAAAAAAGGAAAATGTATACTACAACTGGTTTCATAAAAGCTTATAAATCCTCACGGAAAGAAAAAATCGATTGTTATGCAATTCGAGCTGATAGACAACAATGGCGGAAACCCCGTGATATACGATTCCATACTGGTCGACCCGTCAAAGATGGGCATGTTCAGCTCCGAGCTCTCCCTCAAGATAATAGAGGAGCTGGTCAAGGAGCCCGCGTGCGCCATGGACTTGGCAAGGCGGCTGAACCAGCACGAGCAGAAGATATACTACCACCTGAGAAGGCTGGAGAGTGCCGGTGTGGTAAAGCACATCCGGTCAGAGAAGAGGTATTCCATGACAGCCAAGATATACGGGGTGGTTTCCCCCGTGGTCTCCACCAGGCTCTTCGATGGAGGGAAAGCGATGACAAAGCCCAAGCCGATGGTAAAGGAAAGCCTGGAAAAGCTGATGGACCCCTTCATAAAGGACGGCCGGCTCAATGCCAAGATAATAATAGGCAGCCCGTATCCCCACGGGCGCTACGAGGCCACGGCAAGGTTCGGGCCCCACCTGGCAGGCCTGATGATGTTCCTTGGAAGCATGCTGACGGAGCAGTCCAGCAACGGCTACGTGATGGACACCGCCGCAAGGGAGGGCGACCTGAAGGACAACAACATAATAGTGATAGGCAACCCGAAGGTCAACACGATAGCGGACAGGATGAACGAGATGCTGCCGATACATTTCGATGACAAGAAGCAGTTCTCCATATCATCCAAGCTGAGCGGGGAGCTCTACAACTACGACCACGACGCTGTCGTCATGAAGCTCCCCAACCCGTTCAATGACAAGAAGTGGATGCTGTACCTTGCCGGAAAGCGCTCAATGGGCCTGAAGACGGCCATACTGGCGCTCACGAAATTCCACGACAAGATAATGGGGGGCAACAGCAAGGACAAGAAGGTGATAGCAAAGGTCATGTCCGGCATTGACAAGAAAGGGGACGGAGACATAGATTCCGTGAAGTTCATGGAGTGATATCATGATGATGGACGCAGGTGAATGTGACGGCAGGCCGATAAAAGATGTCAGGCCGAAGAAGACGCAGTTCGGCCTGAACCACCCAAGGGTCAGGAAATTCACCTTCGGGGTGGGGCCCCAGATAGTAGAATACGCCAGCAGGATGGAATCCGAACTTGAGGACGCCTACAAGGGCGTGCTGGTAGTCCCGATAATGTCAGGCGGCATGTACTTCGGCATGAGCCTGAGGGCATACCTGCTTTCAGAGGGGCTGGACGTGGAATACTACGAGCTGCCCAAGAAGAGCGGCACCATACCGGAGAGGCTCGCCAAGGGAAGGGTGGTCATAATGGTGGATGACGCGGTCTACAGCGGCAAGACGATGAATCTTATAAGGGCAAGGCTGGGAAGGATGAGGAACATGAAGCAGGCTCTCGACAACCCGAACGGCAGGAAATGGGTCTATGCGGTCGAGGAGGACGTGCTTGAGCAGGCAGACTTCTCCTGCGGAGGCGACCTCAGGCTGGACAAGCTCGATGTGAGGATGAGGGAGCTCAACGAGAAGAGGGATAATTACACTGACACTGAGATAAGGATTATGGTGGAAGAGGCGATTGAAAGGGACTTTACCACGGCAGAGCAGTACAATGCCAGGCAGTTCGCCTATGCGACCCTGGGGCTGTCCATTGAAGGGAGGGACGCTCCGGCCCTGCCACATCCTGATGTGATAAGGGACCAGGAGAAACTCTACCTGGAGTCCCTCCTGGGGGAGGGCGAAAGGGCGCAGCCAGGCTTCCTCACAAGGGTCTGGAGAGGGAGCGACACGGGAAAGGACAAGCCCATAGACAAGATAAGAGGGCTCCTGAAGGACAAAAACGGCAAGGAAAGGCTTAAAAAGTAACTGGGGATAATATTAGACGCTATGACAACACAAGAGCACCTCCAAAGGGCAATGAGGACAAAGCTATTCGGGTTTTTCTCGAACGAGAACATGGAGAGGCTCGCCAGGTACGTGGGGTCATGTGATTCGGTCTTCTACGGCATACATCCCGGAGGCGACGATTACATGGGGATGACAAGGGTCTTGCTGAGGGTAGAGGACCCCAGCCTGAGCATACTGGGCTATCCGCTTTTCATCCAGAACGGTGAGGCCGAATCCTCCGGGAAGAGCGGGAGGAACATAAGGGTGACAGGCCATTCCGAGGCCCATTACAGGGACAAGAAGGTGGCGGTTTTCTCGGACCTTCCGGTGGAGGACACTGCCAAGCCCTTCGCCATAGCGAGGGAGATGCGGGACGGCCACAAGGGATTCATGTATGTCCTGTGCACCCCCACGTTCGAGATGTTCACAAGGGACCAGCTTTACAGGAACCAGCTCATGTCAGAGACAAGGAACAGGACGGGGGTAATGAAGGTAGAGGACCTGGGTGAGATGCCGCTGAGGTGGCTGAAGAAGAGGCGGAGGTTCACAGAAGACTATTTCAAGGGCCAGGACGTGGCTTTCATAGCCGAGGTGCCTTCCGGGGCATCGCCCTTTGCGATGGCATACGCCCTTTACCTGACAGACAACGGCCATTCAGTCGTGTACATGCCGTTCAATGACGACAACGGGCTGGAGAGCATAAGGACGAGGTACGGGAACGATATGGTAGGCCACAGGGTCATGACCTTCGGCGACGAGGAATCCGGCGAAAGGCTGAGGGAGCCCGTTGACAGGCTGGTGGAGGACGTCGGCGTCAAGAAGAAGGTGTTCATCAGCATAGAGCGGATAAGGGCCGACCTGGGCCTCACAGACTGATGCCTCAACCGCCACATTTTTAAACCTCAAACCACTTGAGGGAATATGAAACACGACCTTTCAGCCCTGAAATCACTGGTATTCGACAACGATGACACTATCATACTTTCTTACGGGACCAGGGTTGCCAACTTCCAGGCCGCTGGCCAGGAGGCGGGCGTGAGGGTGCCCACAGGGGATGACATAAAGGCCGTGTGGAACAGCCCGACCCTCCAGGCCCTGGTCGCCAATGTCTGGCCTGAAACCACAGAGGAGGAGAGGGAGGCCATCATATCATGCTACAGCAGCAAGAGGCAGGACTCATACCCCCTTGCAGAGAGGGCCCTGGAGGTCCTGGGAGAGGCAAGGAGGAGGTATGTTACAGGCATGCTCACCACCAGGGACAGGGAGGCCCTCATGGCCAAGCTGACAGGCTCGGGGATAGACCCTGAGATATTCGGGTTCATCAGCACCTCAGACGACACCGGATACCACAAGCCTAACCCCAGGGCGTTCGAGAAGGTGCTGGAAAAGCTGGACGGGGAAGGGATACTTCCAAGGGAAGCAGCGTATGTGGACGATTCGGTTCCGGGGTACCTGTCATCCGAGGGGGCAGGACTGGTGCCGATATCTGTCCTGACAGGAATGACAGGAAGGCTGGAGTTCCTGGAGGCAGGGCAGGACCCTGAGCTGATAATACCCAGCATAGCGGAGCTGCCCGGGCTGCTGGGGTGGGAGGGATAACATGGACGTCATAGGCATAGGGCCGGCAGGGATAGACATAATATACACGGCCGAGGGAGTGAAGAAGTCGGCGGGGGGCTCCATAATCAACACCCTGGTCAGGCTGCAGGCCCTCGGAGCCGGGACAGGGGTGCTCGGCCTGATAGGCAATGACCCCGAGGGCAAGTCCATGATAGCCAGGCTGACCCTCCTCGGCATAGACACTTCCAAGATGAGGCACGAGTCAGCGTACAGGACCCCAAGATGCCACATGAGGACAGGGAAGGGCCTGAAGGAGTTCATAGACATGGACGATTACAAGAGGATAGGGAAGCTGAACGCAAAGGACATGGAATACCTGAAGAAGGCGAAGGCCATATTCATAGAGATAGTCAACCCCATATTCAAGGAGTACCTGGAGTTCGCCAAGAAGCACAAGATAAAGTTCTACGTCACCCTCCAGAACATAGACTCGAAATACAACCTGCACTACCTTAAGGACCCCCACATAAGCGCCATATTCTGCAACACTAAGGAATCCAAGTACATAAAAGGCATGATGCCGGACATAAAGTCCACCCTGGCGGTCACAAAGAGGGAGAGGGGCTCCAACGTCTACCATATGGGTAAGGACATAGACACCCCCGCCTTCATGGTGGACACCATAGACCAGCTTGGCACAGGCGATGCCTTCGCGGCAGGCTTCATATACGGGGACCTGAAGGGATGGGGCATGAAGAGGAAATGCCTCTTCGCCAATGCCATGGGGGCTTTCGCCACCGTGGGCTGGGGGGCCCAGGGAAAGGTGCCTTTCCTGGAAGAGGTCAAGGAGCTTATTAGGCAGCAGGCGGATAATCTAGCATGAAGCAGATATTCCCGGGCGTCTGGAAGGCGAAAGGCCAGATGCTCACGAAGAACCTGGTCCCCGGCTTCAGGAGCTACACCGAACAGCTGGTCACCATAGGGGAAGAGGAATACAGGGTATGGGACCCCACCAGGTCAAAGCTGGCCGCCGCCGTGGCCAAGGGGCTGAAGACATTCCCTGTGGGCGAGGGCATGAAGATACTCTACCTGGGAGCTGCCCAGGGCTACACACCGAGCTTCTTCTCTGACATAGCGGGAAAGGAGGGCGTAATATACGCTGTGGAGATATCCGAGAGGGCGTTCAGGGAACTGAACCCTGTCGCAGAGAAGAGGGGCAACATAGTGCCGATTCTGGCAGACGCCAGGAAGCCCAATGATTACGAATGGATAGAGACCGCTGACCTGGTCTACCAGGACGTGGCCACGAACGACCAGCCAGAGATACTGATAAGGAACTGCAGGGCCAAGCTCAGGCCGGGGGGCCTGGCAGTGATAGCCATAAAGTCACGCTCGATGGACGTGGTGAAGGAGCCTAAAGAGGTCTTCAGGGAATGCGTCAAGAAGCTCACATCCGAGCTGGAGCTTGTGGAGAAAGTTGTCCTGGACCCTTTCGAGAAAGACCATATGCTTGTGGTGCTCAGATCCCGGAAATAAGCCTTTTCTTGAACTTCTCCCAGTCTGTCACCAGGGCGCCCGCCGCCTTCTCGTGGCCTCCCCCCGAGCCTATACCCTTGACGGCCTTCTTGGTGAGCTGTCCGAGGTTGACCCTCCCCTTCTGGTCCCTCATGGAGAGCTTCCATTCGCCCCTGGGGGTCTCCTTCCTTATTATTATCACGTCATCCTGGTTCTGCTGGGCCAGGATAGTCGATATGACGGACGCTATGTTGAGCCTTGACTTGAGCTCGTATATTATCACCCCTTTCTCCCTGTTGACATCCTTGTTCTCGTCAAAGTCCAGGAGTATCCTGTTTATCTCCTTCCTGACCGTGTCGAACCAGCTTATTATCTCCCTGTCCATGGCGAAGTCATCGAACTCGTCAGCCCTGACGAGGGCCCTCAGGGCCTTCTTGGCGCCCGGCTGGCCCTTCAGGGTGATGGCAGCCGATATGAGCTGGGCGCCCTGCCCCATCTTGGACATCAGGGGGTGGCCGAATAGCAGCTCGGGGTAGTCCTTCCTGCATGTCTCTATCAGCTCCTTGCAGTCCTCGAAGCCGTAATCTCCTATCACGCCTATGCAGCTTATCCATATGTACTTCTTCACCTCCAGCTTCATGCCCTCGAGTATCTGGTAGACGAGAAAGCTTGCAGGCAGGTAGACGTTCTCCCTGAACATGGGGTTTATGTGCATCACATTGCCGTTACTCAGGTTCTTCTCGGGTATGTGGTGGTCCACTATCAGAATCTTGGTGTCAGGCAGCGCCTTCTCTATCTCCTCCATCTTCTTGTGCTCCTGGTCGACCGGCAGGTCCAGGAAAACAATCGCCTTGGGCGCCTTGTCTATTATCTCCTCCACCAGCTCGTCCTCTATCCTGGGGCCCTCCCTTATGACGCACTCGAAGTCAGGGAAGAACTTGAGCAGCAGGGCGCCGGAGCATATCCCGTCGGCGTCCCTGTGCGTGAAGAGCATCTTATCCCCCTTGGTGTCCAGTATCTCCCTCATCCTTTCCAGCTCTTCCTTCACCGCAACCTTGAACATAATACGTTATTTAAAATTTTGTATCTATATAAGTTAGGAGGGAGAGGGGGATGTCAGAAAACCGCCCATTCAAGGGAAGGCACATCATTTCTACAAGAGACCTGACTCCTGATGACTACAGGACCATAATGTTCAAGGCCCGCAGGTTCAAGTACAACAGCGAGCAGTACGAGATGGCGTTCAGGAACAAGATGCTCATCTACATGTTCTTCCAGCCCAGCACCAGGACAATGAACTCCTCCATAGAGGCCATGGAGAGGTACGGTGGGAGGTGCACAGGCTTCAGCGACCCAAAGAACACGTCTTCTGAAAAGGGAGAGAGCCTGAGGGACACGGCCACGAACTTCATAGGCTACGGCAGGAAGTCCACAGGCAACGTGGTTGTGGTGAGGCACCCGAATGACGGGGCAGCCAGGCTGGTCGAGGACGAGGCCAAGATACAGATGGAGAAGGACAGGGAGAACGGCCGGAGCAGGGAGGTCATAGCGGTCATAAACGGAGGCGACGGCAAGAACCAGCACCCAACGCAGGCCATAGGGGACCTCTTCACCGTCTGGGACAAGATGTTCGACAGGATGGGCTTCGACCTGCTGGACAGGGGGAAATGGCCCTCAGGGTTCGAAGGCATTGACATGATGGGCGTGGGTGACATGAAGTACGGAAGGGCCCTGAAGTCCACCATAGACACCCTTTCGGTCTTCGGGATTGTCAGGAACCTCTACCTTGCTTCCCACCCGTATGTCGGGCTAAGCAACAGGACCATAGCGGACCTCGATGAAAGGGTGGGGAACGTCCATGTGATAAGCACCAGGGGGGAACTGGCAAAGGCCGCCAACAAGGTAGACCTGATATGCGGCTCCAGGATACAGCAGCTGCAGTTCCCGCAGACTGACAGGGGAAGGGAGCAGCTGAAGGAGATATACGACAGCGGCATGAGGCTGGAAGCCGGCATGCTCGAGAGCCCCAGGGAGTACCTGATAATAATGCACCCGCAGCCCTTCAACAGCAGCGACGGGGACAGGACCAGGGTCATAGCCAAGGACGTGAGGGACACTCCCTTCGAGGCCTGGGAGGACCAGTCTGCCGACCTGGTGGACGTCAGGGCGGCGACCATGCACCTGGAATTGTACGGCGTGGAGGGGGAGACGATAGCATGACAGAGAGGATGATACATGAAGAGGACGTGTATTTCATAAAGGACGGCATAACGATAGACCACCTCTTCCCGGGGACAGGCGACGAGGTAAAGAACATAATAGGGGCATACCCCATCTCGGTCTATGACGGGTTTCCCAGCGAGAAATACGGAACAAAGGCCAGGGTGACGGTCCCTGGGAGGGGGAACATCCTGACAGATGACCAGAAGCTAAAGATAGCCCTTGTCTCTCCAAGGAACACCATAAGCGAGATAGAGGACGGCATGGCCAAGGCAAAATACCATTCCAGGGTGCCCAATGAGGTAAGGGGCCTCATAGAGTGCCCGAACGACAACTGCATAACCAATGCCCAGGACGAGCCTTCCAGGATCTACGTGGAAACAAGGGACAGCGACGGCCACCCTGAGAATTTCAGGTGCCATTACTGCGAAACCCCCTTCGGGAATGACGAGCTCAGGCTCACGTTCCTCTGAGCTATTTATTGCACCCCTGCAAATACTAAACCATGACAGAAGGCTCATTCGCGGTGGAGCTCGCCAGAAAAGCATTGGAGCACTACGTGAACACGGGCGAGAAGCTGGGCCCAAAGGAGATACCGGACGATTTCAAGCGCAAGTACGGTGTCTTCGTGACGCTGAACACCTACCCTGACGGCAACCTGAGGGGATGCATAGGTTTCTCAGAGCCACTTTACCCACTTTACCAGGCCATAATAGAGGCGGCCATAGAGGCGGCCGAGGACCCCAGGTTCGACCCGATAAAGGAGGAGGAGCTGCCCAGGATAACGGTCGAGGTTTCCATACTGGTGAACCACGGGCTGCTGGAGGGGGACAGGGAAGACTACCCCAAGAAGGTGAAGGTAGGAAGGGACGGCCTGCTGGTCAGGAAGGGGAAGCAAACAGGCCTGCTCCTCCCGCAGGTGGCGGCCGAGCACGGGATGGAACCGATAAAGTTCCTGGAGGCAGCCTGCACGAAAGCCGGGCTCCCCATATCGGCCTGGACAGACCCGGACACCGAGGTCTGGACGTTCCAGGCTGACGTCTGGGCAGAGGACAAGCCCAACGGGGAGATAGCCTACAGGGAACTCAAAAAATCCTGAAGCCGGAGGGCCTTATGCCTTCCTGCACTATCTCGAACTTGACAGAGCCCCCCTCAGGCATGTGCCTGTGCTTGGTTATGGTGGCCCTCCTTTCTGATGTCCTCCCGGTCCTCTCCAGGAACACTATGGCCTTGGACCAGTATTTCATCACGTTGCCGCCTATCACCTCGTTCTCGCCGGTGTCCCAGTTCTTGAACGTGTGGGCCGTGACCAGGACAGGTATGCCCCTTTCCCTAGCTATGTTCGAAAGGTCTGCCAGCTGCCTGGAGAGCTCCCTGGATGCCTCCAGGACCTCCACCTTGGGGTCGGTGTACTCCAGCCTGTAGAGCGCAACGACGGAGTCCACTATGATGAGGCCGGCATCAGTCTTCTCCAAATCCCTTATCATCCTGCTCTGCTCCTTCAGTGTCTTGGGCTCCACCAGGATTATGCTCTTTAATATAGAAGAGGGGTTCCCGGCAACCTGCCGTAGCCTCTCCGGAGAGAAGCCGCCTTCTGTGTCCATGTATATGACCTTCCCGCCCCCCTTTACCGCCTCTACTGCGGCCAGGATGCAGCAGTTGGTCTTGCCGGTGCCGGGGCCGCCGTATATGTTGGTCAGCGCCCCGTGCTCCAGGCCCTTTACGAGGCCCTTCAGGGGCTCGGGAAGCCGGAGGAACTTCATGTCATATATTTGAAGCTGTGATTTAAATCGGAATTATGGCATACGACATCCTGAAGGGCCTGGAGTCCGGCGGGAGGCTAGGCAGCTGCTCCATAGCCCTCAAAGGGGAGGGAATCGCAGGCGGCAGGGCGTTCGTCTTCGGGAGGGACATAGTGTCCGTGGACAGGCAGAAGGTCACCTTCAGGGGAGGCGAGACAGGCCAGGAGGCCCTTACATTGCCCCTGGAGGAGATACAGGAGATAGAGTCAGGGGGAAGGACGGTCTTCAGGAAGGGAAGGAGGATAGAGAGGGTTTACCCGAAGAAGCGGCACTAGCTTAAAATTTAAGCCTTGGGGCCAAAATAGTAATATGGACACTGAGACGCGTTTTAAGCTCATAAAGGGAGTCGGCGAGGAAGTGGTGACAGACGAGGAGCTCATGCAGCTGCTCCAGGCCAAGGGCCATCCGGTGGCCTATGACGGATTCGAGCCTTCCGGCGTCGCCCACCTTCCCTTCGGCATATACCGGGCCCTGAACATAAAGGACCTGCTGAAGGCAGGCGTCCATTTCAAGCTCTGGATAGCGGACTGGTTCGGCTGGATAAACAACAAGATGGGGGGCGACCTGGAGAAGATACAGAAGGTCGGCGAGTATTTCCAGGAGGTCTGGAAGGCCTCGGGGATAGAGCCCGCAAAGGGAAAGCTGGAGTTCATCTGGGCAGCCAACTCGATGGACGACGAATACTGGAAGAGGGTGATACGTATAGCCAAGATAACCTCTGTCGCCAGGGCGACCAGGTGCCTCACCATAATGGGCAGGAAGGAAGGCGAGATGAAGGAGGTCGCCCAGTACTTCTACCCCATGATGCAGTGCAGCGACATATTCCACCTCAAGGCCGACATATGCCAGCTCGGGCTTGACCAGAGGAAGGTCAACATGCTGGCAAGGGAGGTCGGCCCGAAGCTGGGCCTCTGGAAGCCCGTGATAATATCCCACCACACCCTAATGGGCCTTGGGGGCCTGAAGGGGGAAGGGGAGGGCTTCGACAAGAACAGGAAGATGGACATAGAGATAAGCTCCAAGATGAGCAAGTCCAAGCCCAACACGTGCATATACATGCACGACACAGGGGAGCAGATAAGGAAGAAGATAAACTCTGCCTACTGCGCCCCGAAGGAAGCGGACAACAACCCGATGCTGGATTACGCGAGGCACATAGTCTTCAGGGCCTTCAAGGACATGACGATAGAGAGGCCTGCCAAGTTCGGGGGCTCCCTCACGTTCGGGACATACCAGGAGCTGGAGTCCGCCTTCAGGGAGGGCAAGCTCCATCCTGCAGACCTCAAGGCGGGCATTGCCGAACACATAGACAAGCTCGTCAAGCCCGTGAGGGATCATTTTGAAAAGAACAAGAAAGCGAAAGACCTCTACGAGTTCGTCAGGAAGCAGGAAATCACCCGCTAGGCAGGTTCCTGACAGGGCTCTCGCACTCCTGATAATAGCAGCCCTCATGCTGTCCCTTACCTGGTTCATGGTAGTGGTTTCCGTGTCCAACACCATGACCACCCTGGCCACCGGGACGGTTCAGCTCACCATACTCAACTGCGGGAACGGGGTGTGCGATTACCCCTCCGAGACCAATGCCAACTGCCCTTCGGACTGCTATTGCGGCGACGGCTACTGCTACTCCGGGTACGAGAGCTGCAGCGATTGCCCGTCGGATTGCGGCGTGTGCCCTGTGCCGCCTGATGAGCCTTCCGGGCCAACGCCAACGCCAACGCCGCCCGTCTACCCCGGCCTGATAAACGAGACCCTGAAGGCCAAGGGTGACCCCACCATGCACATATTCGCCAGGTTCAAGAGCCCTTCCCCAGGAGCGGAGGCCAACATGACGCAGATAAGCTGCGAGGTCCTGGAGGAGCTGCTCTATGACTATGAAATCCCATACAGGTGCTTCATGGTGCAGACAGAGAACCTGGACGAGGGCAACCTGCTGGACTCCTTCGTAATATCGAAGGTGGGCAGGGACTGGATAGAGGAGTTCAACATAGACCCGGACAGCATAAAGGTCATAAGGTTCTACCTGAACAAGAGGAACACGCTTCCCATAGGGCCAATAGAGGAGGGCGATGACAGGTACTGGATGGAAGGCTATGATTCCGAGTTCCTCTACTTCCTCTCGTCCACTTCAGGCTTCACGGGCTTCTTCCTTACGGTGGGCACGCCCATAGCCAAGCCTCCCGTGGTGGAGAAGCCGAGCCCCTACTGCGGGGACCAGATATGCGACGCAACCATAGGGGAGGGCTGCATGGCCTGCCCGATAGACTGCGGGTGCCCTCCCGGGTACATATGCTTCAACAACGACTGCGTGCCTGAATGCATGCTCCTGGGTTTGGACTTCGGCAGGTTCCTCGGGATATGCTGGTACTGGTGGGTCGTGATGGCCTCCATAGCAGCCATACTGGCATACCTCTTCTGGAAGAGGCGCAGGAAGCCCATCTGGTGGATACTGGTCATCCTCCTGTCCGTGGCGATACTGGTGGCCCTGGTCATGGTGAGGGTCAGGCACAGGAAGAAATCCAGGTGGCAGCGCTTCCTGGACCATGTCAAGGAAACGCTGGAAGCCCTGGAGTAAGGTTATTAGAATGGGGAGCCAATCTATATTATGGAAGTTCAGTTTTCCCAGAGGATAAAGGAGCGCTATCCGACCATGCGTCTGGGCCTGGTCGAGGTGAAGGGCTCAGTCAACACAGGGTCCAGGGAGCTCAGGGACGAGAGGAGCACTGTGGAGAGGATAGTCAAGAAGGAGTACAGGAACTGGGAGAAGGTGGACATCATAAAGGCCTACGACAAGTTCTTCGGCCGCCATGACAGGCCCTTCCCCATACTGGAGGGAGTGAAGGCCGTACTCAAGGGAAAGGGCATACCTACCCTGTCCCCGATGGTGGACGCCATGCTGCTGGCAGAGCTCAAGCACCTGGTGCTGATGGGCGTGATGGACAGCGACAGGATGGACGGCGCGCTCACTGTTGACCAGGCCATGGAGGGGGACGAGTTCACCAACATGGCCGGCGACACGGTCACGCTCGAGCAGGGCGATGTTGTGGTGAAAGACAGAGGCGGCGTGATAGGGACGTACCTTGAGGGCCAGTCGCTGAGGACAAAAGTAACAGGGAAGACGAAGAACTGTGCATACTTCGCATTCTACGTCCCGGGGGTGAAGGACGCCAGGATAAAGAACTGCCTGAAGGACGCCGCCAGGATGGCTGCCATGGGAAAGGGCAGGCCAGGCGAGACCGAGCTCCACATACTCGGGAAGGAGGTCAAGACAGGCATCGTTTCAGCAGAGAGGATAAACCCCTGGGGGGAGCAGAAGATAAGGGACTACGACAAGCTGTTAGAAGAATTTGGCATAAGCAAGTTCAAGCCGATGTCTAACAGGCTGCCTGATCCCCACCCGCTCATGAAGAGGGGGATAGTTTTCGGGCACAGGGACTTCAAGAACATAGCTGACGCCGTGAAGTCAGGCAAGCCCTGGTCAATGATGACGGGCCTGATGCCCTCAGGCAAGTTCCATTTCGGCCACAAGATGCTGGCTGACCAGATAGTCTATTACCAGAGCATAGGGGCCAGGGTATACCTCTGCGTGGCCGACATAGAGGCCTATAACATGAGGAAATGCACATTCAAGGAGCTGAAGGAGGTCGCGATAAACGAGTACCTGCTCAACTACATAGCCCTCGGCCTGAAGCCGGAGAACGTGGACTTCTACTTCCAGAGCGACAGGCACTCCGACCACAGGAAGGCGAACGCCTACTACAGGCTGATTGGCATAGTGTCCAAGAAGCCCACCATGAACGAGATGAAGTCCATATATGGAGACCTTTCGCCCGGCAAGATAACCTCCATAATGACGCAGGTGGCTGACATCCTGCACCCCATGCTTCCCGAGTTCGAAGGGAAGAAGGCGCCTGTGGTGGTGCCTGTGGGTATAGACCAGGACCCCCACCTCAGGCTCACGAGGGACATAGCCAACAGGGTGAAGGACGAGTTCGGCTTCATCCCGCCCTCGTCCACTTACCACATGTTCATGAAAGGCCTCAAGGGAGGCAAGATGGCAAGCTCTGACCCGGGCTCCCATATAGCCCTTTCCGACCCCCCGAAGGCGGCGGCCAAGAAGCTATCAGCCGCCTTCACGGGCGGGAGGGGCAACGCTGACGAGCAGAGGAAGAGGGGCGCAGACCCTGACGTGTGCACGGTCTACGACATGTTCGCCTACCACCTGGCAAGGGATGACAAGCACCTCCAGAAGGTGAGGGAGGAGTGCAAGAAAGGTAAGCGCCTTTGCGGGGAGTGCAAGAAGGAGTGCGCTGAACTGCTGACAAGGTTCCTTACAGAGCACCAGAAGAAGAGGGAGAAGGCCAAGAAGCTGGTGGGCAAGTTCATCAAGTGATGCTTATGGCAATAACATCATTCGAGGAGTTCAAGAGCGACCTGGGGGCGCTCAGGCAGGAGATAAACGACAAGGCGGACAGCCTTGACGTGAAGATAGTGGCCGCCTGGGTGGACAAGTTGGCCATAATGCTGGAGGACATCTCCGGCAGCCTGGCCCTGCTCGAGCAGAGGGTCGACACCCTCTCTGAGAAGAAGTAAAACCGTTCCAAGTGCCTGAAAGAACCTTTTAAACAAGGCAGGACAATTTCTCTATAAGCGGGGGTTCCCGAGAAGCCTTTCCAAAGGCTTCAGCCAAAGGGAAGGCTCGGGAATGGTCAAAGGGGCAGGTGCTATGCTTGCAACAAGCAAGGCTGCCAAACTTAAGGTCACTTAAGTGTATCGAGTTCCGGAAGGAACGATGATAGGACATCCTGTGGCTTAGCGCCTTCGAGAGTTCAAATCTCTCCCCCCGCATTCATTCTCTCAGAAAGAGGAAGGGCCGCAGCCGAGACTCGAACTCGGACCAAGGGATCCACAGTCCCACATGCTAACCATTAACACCACTGCGGCCATCGTATGCTTTATTTAACCCCCAGTTTTAATAAAAAGCATGCACACGCCAGACCAGCTGGTCAAGAAGGTGAAGGAGCTGGCGAACAGCGGCCTCAAGAGGACAGTTGACAAGAGGATGTGGGAGTTCGAGGAGCTGTCACAGAAAGGGAACGCGGAATGGTTCTCTGAGCTCTGCTTCTGCATACTGACAGCCAACGGCTCTGCCCAGAGGGGCATAAAGATACAGGAAGTTATAGGTCCTGAGGGCTTCCTGGGAGACTCCGAGGAGAGGCTGGCGGCCAGGCTGAAGGGCCTGGGCCACAGGTTCCCAAACACAAGGGCCAAGTTCATACTGGCTGCCAGGAAGCATGCTGACGTGAAGGACAGGATAAGGGACAGGAACTCGAAAAGCGCCAGGAGGTGGCTGATAGAGCACATAAAGGGACTGGGCTGGAAGGAGTCCAGCCACTTCCTCAGGAACGTGGGCTACAAGGACGTGGCCATAATCGACAGGCACATACTCTGGATAATGAAGGAGTACGGCCTTATAGAGCGCGTGCCCAAGAGCGTGAACAGGAGGTTCTACCTGGAGTGCGAGGACAAGCTTAAGGAGATGGGAATCAAGACCGGCCTGAGGCTGGCCGAGCTCGACCTCTACCTCTGGTACATGAAGACAGGGAAGGTGCTGAAATAATGGAAAGGAAGAAGCACATAGTGCACATATCAGCGATGATAGTGCGGGACGACAAGAGGTTCCTCATCATCAGGAGGCATGAGAAGGAGATAGCGTTCCCCAACATGTGGACCATACCAGGCGGGAAGGCAGAGGAGGACGAGGGAGTCATGGAGGTCCTGAAGAGGGAAGTGAAGGAGGAGACAGGCCTGGGGATAAAGGACAGGTTCGACTTCCTCTGGGACTATGCTTTCAGGAGACCCGACGGCCATACAGTAAAGGGGTTCTGCTTCCGTGTGTGGCCCACCACCAAAAGGGTGAAGCTGGAAGACCACAGGGAGGCCTACGCCTGGATATCAGTGAAGGACGTCGACAAGTACGAGTTCGCAGAGGGAGTGAAGGAGAAGATAAGGGAGACCAGCTGGAAGTGGCTGGAGCGGCCTGGGGACGTCGACACAGTCAGAAAGGCGGCAAGGAAGGGAAGGCTTACAGTCAGCACCAGGTGCTGAGAGACATGATTTTGAGGCCAGAAAACTCCTGTTTTTGGGCCAGAAAACGCTATCAAGAGCCCCACCGGAACCTTTAAATATCCCCGATACACCCTATAACTAAGTGTCACTAATAAATAGTGACAAATGGTGATATCATGGACAAGATAATGTACAGGGGGGTTGACCCGAAGTATGTGGAAGGCACCCCTGCGATGGAAGCTGGTGTGGAACTTGGGTATGTCGGAAGGACGGTGTTCGTCAACGTTACAGGCACCTTCGAGACGCTTGTCCCTCCCTTCCAGCCGAGGATAATCCAAAAGGGCAAACCAGTAGACGTCGGGACATACGGCATAAACCAAAATATACTGGCCTTCGTGGATGAAAACATGGACGTTTGGGTCACAAGGTGCAATGACAAGGCGTTGGAAGCCCTGAGGGATGCCGGGATGGTCCCAGGCAGGGGAAAGGTGTATGTTCCCCACACGAATGACGAGAACTACTGGCTGGACAACATGTTCCCGAAATGCGCAGCCCACATGGAGGAGGCTTACTGGGATGACTTCTTCAACCTGGAAGGCGAAGGAGGGGCCGAGGGAGGCCAGTGATGCGTTATGGGCACGATGCAGGAAGGCCATGGAAGGGACCCTGACAACACAGAAACAGAGGAATACGGCCCTGAAGTGCTGGAGGCGCTCAGGGCAGACCCGGTCGCGCAGGAGCCGGTATGCGAGGTCCCACTGACGAGAGGGGCACTGGAAACCCCTGATGCCCTGGAAGCCATAGGCGGGGACATGGAGAGGCTCATGGATGAAACCACTGTTTCCATACTGCTCGGGGGGCACAGGACCGGCTCAGGGAGGGACGCTGTCCGTGAATTCAGGGAGAGGAGCCTGGAAACCAGGAAGAAGGCAGGTGCACTCCTCTTCGCAGCCGACCCTGTCAGGTACATCAGGGCCATGAACCTGTATGCTTACAGCAGGATGGACGGCGATGACAGCCTCATTGATGCCCTGAACGTAGAGGTCCTGCTCGATTGGGCAGTATTCGACCATAGCGGCAGGAGACTGAAGGGAATGCCGAGGTACCTGCCTGACGGCTTCGTGGACATGGGCAAGGACCCCAAACTTGAGGGAAGGTACGGGAGAAGGGAGAAGTACGGGATGAGGAAAGCCGACAACATGGACATCATGCTCAAGGCCAAGAAGATGGCGCTTGAAGGCGGGGACGTCATCAGGGAGCTTGCAGACCTTTCCAGGGAAGGGCTCTCCTATTCAGAGACGGGCCTGATGGAGGCAGTGGAAGAGAGGGGCGGTGTGGGCAACACCATATACGTCAGGCACGTGAGGAGAAAGGGAAAGGGAGTGTGCAGGAACACCGACATAATATTCCAGATGCTTGCCCAGACAGCGGGGGTGGAGAGCTATGTGGCCAAGGCCCCGGGACACACCTACAATTTCGCTGTCGATGGCGACCATCTCGTGCTGGTTGACCCGACCCCCAGCAGGGAAGGCCAGGAAGCCGACCCTGAGATAATGGGGTTCAAGGGAAGGATGAGGATTGACAGGGAGAGGATGAAGAGGGGCTACCACGGCTTCCTGAGGGAGGCCTTCTCGGATGTGATGGAAGCCAGCGGCTTCACAGAGAACAGCTGGCTCTGGAACAGGTACATGCCGAGGGACCTGGTCGTGGTTCCCAACTACTTCAAGGTGAACGGGAGATGATTATGGAAGGAGAGAAGCTAATCAAGGAGAACCCTGGCGAAGGAAGGGCCATGGCGATGGCCCCGGAAGAGGTGCGCGACCTGGCAAACCCCTGGAAGTCCTACATGGGAGAGATCGAAGGCCTGACCGAAGAGCTCGAGGGCCTGCTCAAGATGGGCTGCGGACCGTTCAGCTTTACTGATAAGGGCAAGAGGTCACTGAAACAATGGGCCAGGGAAGATAACCTTGATTATGAAAAAATAAGAGATTACCTTGAAAGGAAAATCGATGAGGGCAAATACCGCATGACCACGCACGACAAGGGCGGCAGCATCACCTACAAAGAGATAACGAAGGAAGAACATGACGTCCTGGTCAGGTGGAGGGAGGCAGAGTGCTTCCCCAGGATGCCTGAAGATGGCGGGATGGCGAATTTCAGCCGCCTCATGGAAACCCTCAGCCAGAGGGGCATAGACTTCGGCCTGAAGCACACATACCCGATTGGCGGGCTGAGGGGAAGGCTCAGGAGGCTTGTGGGCGCAAGTAGCACCCGTGACGAGTTCTCGAACACAGACTTCATAGAGGAGTGGGGAGCCCAGTACGGGAGGATTGCTGAGATACTGGAAGTCCTCCCGGAATCAGCCACCAGGAATGTGAGGGCGATGTCCCTCGGAGGGGAGGTCTCTCATGGGTACGGGGAAAACAATGACGACAGGGTGGAGCTGTCAGAGACAGTCATGGACGGCCCCAGGAGGATGTTCAACGGGGTGGTGCTCCACGAGATAGGCCATTCCTCAGCCAGCCACCTGGGAGAGGCAGACCAGGCTGCCCTGAGAGATGCCCACAGGGCCATACTGGCAAACAGCGACACACTGGCCACGAACTACGTAGGGAGAAGCCACTGCAACGAGCAGATAGGGGTGGACGAGTTCATAGCCGAGGTCTTCATGGCATACGTGTCCCAGGGCACCAGGCTCAGGGACCACATGGCTTCCAGCCCCTGCGGGGCCGAATGGGAGTCAGTCTACAGCATGTTCAGGGAGAAGGTCTTCAGCGGGGCCGAATATGTCTGATGTGGCGAAGCATAGCTGTTTCTGATGCAAACCACCGGGACAGAAAACCTTTATATATACGACAGCCATATAATAGGTTATCTGGAGGAAGTTTAGGCGACTAAACATGATGACTCGCAGTGAGAGCTTAAAGTGTAGTGCTGTTGAGCTTGATGCAGGCTTTCGCAGTGTTAGATACCACTAAATGTGCTAACGAATTCTCCGATGGGTAAACTCTCCTTTTCAGCTAACTTTCTCCAGATTGTGAGCGGAAAGGAGGAGGTACCTTTTATAGGAACAACCGCCGATAATTCCGGTTGATCCCGCCGGAGGTCACTGCTATCCGAATCCGACTAAGGCATGCAAGTTTTGTGTTCTATTTTAGGATGCAAGGCATACGGCTCAGTAACACGTAGTTAATCTGCCCTTGGGCCCGGTTTAATCCCGGGAAAGCAGATAACACCAGGAGCGCTGACAGCTTATGCAGTTGCTTCAAGCTGTCGGTCATTAACGTGCCTTTTCGAGGAAGCTAAGCTTCCGATGAGAGAAAGGTAAGGGATATGGTATTCTCTGCCCCGAAACTGGGGACGAGAACCGGATAGGCAAGAGATGCTGGAATGCGCTCTTGCCGAACCAAGGATGAGACTGCGGTCTATCAGGTTGTTGGTGGGGTAAAGTCCCGCCAAGCCTATGACGGATACGGGCCTTGAGAGAGGAAGCCCGGAGATGGATTCTGAGACAAGAATCCAGGCCCTACGGGGCGCAGCAGCCGCGAAAATTTCACAATGCCCGCAAGGGTGATGGAGGGATTTGGAGTGCCTTCTCGTATTAGAGGGGGCTTTTGACGACCTTAAATAAGTCGTTGAATAAGTGGTGGGTAATACGGGTGCCAGCCGCCGCGGTAATACCCGAGCCACAAGTGGTGACCACGTTTATTGGGCTTAGAGCGTTCGTAGCCGGCCTTTCAAGTCACTGATGAAATCCGGCAGCTAACTGTCGGGCGTGTCAGTGATACTGTTGGGCTTGGGACCGGGAGAGGTCTGGGGTATTCTTGGGGTAGGAGTAAAATCCTATAATCCTAAGAGGACCACCTGTGGCGAAGGCGCCAGACTAGAACGGATCCGACGGTGAGGGACGAAAGCCAGGGGAGCGAAGCGGATTAGATACCCGCGTAGTCCTGGCCGTAAACGATGCCCGTTAGGCATTGTCTACCTTACGGGGGTAGGCTGAGTCGTAGGGAAACCGTTAAACGGGCCGCCTGGGGAGTACGGTCGCAAGGCTGAAACTTAAGGGAATTGGCGGGGGGGCACACAAGGGGTGGAGGCTGCGGTTCAATTCGATTCAACGCGAGGAACCTCACTAGGGGCGACAGTAGGATGAAGGTCAGGCTGAAGACCTTACCAGACGCACTGAGAAGAGGTGCATGGCCGTCGTCAGTTCGTGTCGTGAGATGTCCTGTTAAGTCAGGTAACGAACAAGACCCGTATCGTATGTTGCTACCTCTCTCTTCTGGGAGGGCACTCATACGAGACTGCCCGCGCTAAGTGGGATGAAGGTGCGGTCGACGGCAGGTCAGTATGCTCTGAATCCCCTAGGCTACACGCGGCCTACAATGGCCGGCACAATGGGATGCGACTCCGAAAGGAGGAGCTAATCTCGAAAACCGGTCTCAGTTCGGATCGAGGGTTGCAACTCACCCTCGTGAAGCCGAAATCCCTAGTAGTCGCTGGTCATCAAGGACTAGACCACTACTACAGACTGCAAAAACGGTCAGTCTGTGGACTCTAGCGACGAATACGTTCCTGTTCCTTGCACACACTGCCCGTCAAGCCAACCGAGTGGGATTTTGGCGAGCTTCTAGTAATTGCTAGTATCAAGCCAATTTTCTGCAAGGTGGGCTAAGTCGTAACAAGGTAGCCGTACGGGAACGTGCGGCTGGATCACCTCCTTATATATATATCCGTAACCTTTCGGGGACGTTTTGTGTGCATTTAGAGGGCCAATATCTAACGGGCCGATAGATCAACGGTAGATCGCTCGCTTTGCAAGCGAGAGGCTCCGGGTTCGAAATCGGGCTTGTCACAAGTCTGTTGAATATCCCGGTCGGTCCACTCGAAGCCTCTTCCAAAAGAGGCTTCATCCAGAAAGGGAGCTGACGCTTCCTATGGTAATGCTGCGGAAGCTGTTACAGCCAAAACAGGCGTCAAAGCCTGCTTGGCTCTGTGGTGAAATTCCATAGCCTGGCTATGGGATGGATTGGATAGGGAACTGCTGTGAAGTGGAAACTGTCACTTGAGACCGCAAGGTCGATGACCACGGTGAACACCAACTGAGCTTGGCCCAAGCCAAGGTTCCCTAGATGATAACTCATAGGCAATTTCCTGAGACATAGGACTGTTACGCTGTATGGTGGACGGCTTGGCTCAGACACTGAAGAAGGGCGTGGCAAGCTGCGATAAGCCCGGGTGAGGCGCATGCAGCCTCCGACCCCGGGATTCCTGAATGTGACTACATGTCTTCGGACGTTCCCGGAAGGGAACAGGGACGCGGGGAACTGAAACATCTCAGTACCCGCAGGAAAAGAAACCAATTGGGATTCCCTTAGTAAAGGCGATCGAAAGGGGAACAGGACAAACCGAACCTGCCTTGAAAGAGAGCAGGGATGTGGGGTTTGGACTTGTGTCGGACCCAGCTCCATGACCTGAAGCCTGCTGGAAAGCAGCGCTATAAAGGGTGATAGCCCCGTAGGGGAAATGGAGAAGGCCCATGGCAAGTATCCAGAGTATGGCCCGTCGGATATCGGGTCAGAATGTGGGGGACAATAACCTCCAATCCTAAATATAGTCTGAGACCGATAGCGAACTAGTACGGTGACGGAAAGCTGAAAAGTATCCTTAACAGGAGTTGAAAAGAACCTCAAACCATACAGTTATAGGTAGATGCGGCATGTACCGGTCTTTTCGAAGGAAAGGGTTGCAAAACCCGTGTACGAGAAAAGACCTTTTTGTTGCATCGTCCGTTTTGAATCACGCGGCAAGGAGTTCATCTCTGTAGCAAGGTTAACGAAAGGAAGCCATAGCGAAAGCGAAAGCCCCGTAGCTTCGGCGAGGGGGCTGGGTGTGAAAGTGCCCATAGTTACAGGGATGAGACCAGAAGCCCGTCGATCTAGCCCTTGGTAGGGTGAAGTCAGGGGAAACCCTGATGGAGGCTCGCTACCCGTGTTGGGATTCAAACCGCTGGGGTGACCTGGGGCTAGGGGTGAAAAGCTAATCTAGATGGGTGATAGCTGGTTCCTTTCGAAATGATCCTTAGATCAGCCTCGATGGAGACGGACAATGGTGTAGAGATACTGATTCGGTAATCAAGGGGAGAAATCCCCAGTTGCCCTGTCAAACTCCGAAGTCATTGTCGTCGCAGAAGTCGGGAGTGAGGGAGCGGGGTAAGCTCGCTACCCGAGAGGGAAAGAATCCAGATCAAGGTTAAGGTCCTTAAGTGTCTTCTAAGTGAGGAAAGGAGTGCTCAACCCCAGACAGTGGGAAGGTTGGCTTAGAGGTAGCCATCCTTTAAAGAGTGTGTAATAGCTCACCCACCGAGGTTGTGTGCCCTGATAATGGACGGGACTAAGGAGACCACCGATACCTTGAAACTCGGAAGAGATTTGGTAGGAAGGTGTACTGCTAGGGCAGAAGCGTTAATGTGAGTTGGCGTGGACCTTGCAGTAACAAGAATCTTGCCGGTAGTAACAGCAAAGCTGGGCGAGAATCCCAGCCGCCTTAAGGGCCCGGGTTCCTCAGCAATGATGATCAGCTGAGGGTTAGTCGGTCCTAAGACCCACCCTAACTGGAGTGGGCCGAAAGGGAAACAGGTTAATATTCCTGTACTGGAAGGGTACGAGCGGCGACGCAAGCCGGTTTCCAGACGCTTTGGGATAGGTCAACCATCGTGAAGGTGGGCAGCTGTATAACCCTGCGGAGTGCCGTAATGGTGAGAAGCAGGGGAAGTCAAGCGTGCTGCGCAAGTAGTTTGGCTGAATCCTTGAGCCCGTGAAAACGGAATCCGGAAGGATCCCTTCTATCCGTACCTAGTGATCCGTCACTGGTGCCCCTTGCTGAGAAGGCAAAGGCGTGTTGGGCTAAATCTGTTCAGGGAATTCGGCAAGTTAGTGGCGTATCTTCGGTATAAGCCATGCCTGCCCCTCTGGTGTAGACCAGGCAGGGCAGGTCGCAGTGACCAGGGAGGTCCGACTGTTTACCAAAAACGTAGGGGGCTGCTAATTGGAAACGACTTGTATAGCTCCTGAGGCCTGTCCAGTGCCGGTGTGTTAATGTCAGGTTCAACTGGCTGAAGCCCCGGTAAACGGCGGCGGTAACTCTGACCGTCTTAAAGGTGGTCATCTGATTCGCAAGATGATGCGACCGCCTGGGAACAGGTAGCGTAATCCCTTGCCGATTAATTGTCGGCCTGCATGAATGTTTTAACGAGATCTCCACTGTCCCGAACGGATACCCAGTGAACCCAATTGTCCTGTGCATATTCAGGAGACTCTCAGTGGGACGAGAAGACCCCATAGAGCTTTACTACATTCAGCTGTTGTGATACGGTGATGGTTGTATAGCGTAGGTGGGAGCGTTGCACCCAGGGCGTCAGCCCTGGGGAAGGCGAACCTGTAACACCACCCTGCCGTTACTGTATTGCTTACTCTTCGGAGGACAGCATCTGATGGGTAGTTTGGCTGGGGCGGTACGCCTCTGACACAATATCAGGGGCGCCCAAAGGTCAGCTCATTCCGGTCAGAAATCGGAAGAAGAGTGTAAGGGCAAAAGCTGGCCTGATAGGATTTTGGAAAACAAGGGATCCTAACACGAAAGTGCGGCCTAGCGATCCCCAGTGCCCTCTTTATTGGGGGCCTGGTCTGACAGAAAAGTTACCTTGGGGATAATGGAGTCGTGGCGGGCGATAGTCCATATAGACCCCGTGCATTGCTTCTCCGCCGTCGGCTCGGCTCTTCCTGGTCGTGCAGCAGCGACCAAGGGTGGAGGTGTTCACTCATCAAAGAGCCACGTTAGCTGGGTTAAGAACGTTGCGAGACAGTTTGTTCTATATCTACTGAGAGTGCAGATTGACTGAGGGGAAGATTCTTCTAGTACGAAAGGAACGATGAGTCGTGGCCTCTGGTGGACCTGTTGTCATGTGGCACGCAGGGTAGCTACGCCATCACGGATAAGTGCTGAAGGCATACGTCAGTTTGACAGCTGCTCAAGCTGTCGGTCTAACTAAGCATGAAGCCGTCCCTAAAAAGAGTCAATCACTGTCCAAACTGGCAGGCGACTGTCGGCGCGGTCGAGAGGGTCCCGTAGACGACGGGTTTAATGGAAACGGGGTGTAAGCTCTGAGCTTCGGCGAATTGTTCAGCCCACGTTCCCCAACCCCCGAAAGTTCTATATCTCAGGAAATTGCCTATAACTCACCATTTTTCATTTTTGGCTTGCTTAGCGTGAGCTGGGTTCCGCCAATCCGCGACCCTCACGTTTTATAAGATTTGCGCCCCAACATTAGGAATTGGAGCTTTGTTATGATAGACTGCAGCAGGGACGGGGCGTACAAGCCCGGAAGGGGCACAAGAGCGTTCAGGGTGAGCGACCTGACCAACGCCAAGGACTACAGGTCATGCGACAATGGCAGAAGGCTCAGCAGGTCGGAGTGCGACCGCCTGGGGGTCCCCCCGACCTGTAAATGCGTGATAAATGAGGGCCAGCTTTCGCATTACCTGGACCCGGAAACACCGATAGACGAAATACCGTTCGGGGTGAGCCACTACCTTATGATGGAAGGCGAAAAGAGGGGTTTCAATCCCAAGAAAGTCTTTGTGCTGCCTGGGGAGATGGACCCTTCGCTGAATCAAAAGACAGGGCCCGAATCACCGCCTGAAAGGGAGCCCCACCCCCTTGACGAGGGCTGGTAATCACATCCCGATGAACACGCTGAAGAAGAGGGCGTACATTATCACAAGCAGCCAGCCCTCCCACTTCGTTATCTCCTTGTCGTGCGTCACGAAGTAGTACATGACGGTCGCGCCTATAAGCAGCGGGAGGCCAATCTTAATCATCATGCTGGGGACCGCCAGGGCCCCCACCAGGCCCGCCGCCCCCATTATCAGGAACAGGTTGAATATGTTGGAGCCCAGGACATTGCCCACCGCTATCTCGGGCTTGCCCTTCCTGGCCGCCATGGCTGACACTGCCAGCTCGGGCAGTGATGTGCCCAGGGCCACGGCAGTCACGGCTATTATCTCTGTCCCGACCCCCATTATCCCTGATATCGCTATTACGGACTCTATTAGGTACCTGGCGCCTATGTACACCAGGACTATGCTGGCAGCCAGTATCAGCACGGTCTTTATCTTGAGGTCCGGCCTGGATACCTTCTTCTCTATCATCTCCGTCAGGTGGTTCTTCCTCTCCGATTCCGTGAAGAGGAGGTATACCGCTATCCCTGCGAGGCATATGACAGCGTCGAACAGGCCGAACACCCCGTCCATCACGGTGACTGCGAATATGACGGTCGAACCTATCAGGAAGGGCATGTCGATGTGCATGGTGTCCCAGGAGACTACTATCTCCTTGCCTATTATCGCGGCGCCGCCCAGGACCACCAGTATGTTGAATATGTTGGAGCCAATCACGTTTGCTGCCACTATCTCCGATGCGCCCGCCATCACGGCCAGGACGGAGCTGGCCAGCTCGGGCAGTGATGTCCCCAGGGCGACGATGGTCACGCCTATCAGGAAACTGGGAAGGCCCAGGGCCTTCCCCACAATCTCCGCAGAATCGGTGAACCAGTCCGAGGACTTGATGAGAAGGGCCATGCTGGCCACGAACACCACTATCCAGACCATCAGTTCAGCAGCCATGATATAATATTGTATAGGGTGCTATAAACGGGTTGCGCCGTTGCCGGGGTGACCGAATAGTACTTAAACCTTGCGTACAATAAACGTAATGGACAATCCAAATCAGGCACAAGACAGGGAAGCCTTCATGAGGGACTACCTGGATAGCATAAGCGGCCACGTGTTCAGCGGGGAATCCATAGGCAACGTCCCCAGGACAGTGACAGTCTATGTCAGGAAGGGCAGCGAAACATACATGGAAAAGAGGCCTGTAATGCAGGGCCCTCCCTTCACTCCTGAGTTCTGCTGGAAGATGGCCGTAGAATGAATCGGGCCAGGAATTTCTGCTATTCTGGAGCAGTGCCGCCGTTCTCTTCCAGAGTTACCCCCAGCTTCCCGAGTATCTCCTTCACGTAGAATATCCTGGTCTTGCCCATGCCGTCCATGTCTCTAAGGCCCCTCTCTCCCATCTCTCTCAGTTCGCCAACGGTATCTACCCCCTCTCCTTTCAGGATGCCGACCACGTCAGGGTTCCTGAAGACCTCATTCACACGCCTTTCGCTCATGTCCCCGCTCTCGTGCCAGGGCTCCCTGTTGTCTCCCCTCAGGCTCAGGCCGTAGCTTTCGAGCCAGCCCTTGACCATGTCGACGCCCATCTCGGCTATGCCGGCCTTCCTGGCCAGCTCCTCCTCTGACAGCTCGATGGCATCGCCCACTGTCAGTATGTTCGCATCGGTCAGGGCGCCCAGAAGCCTCTTGTTCACGTTGTTCTTGCCCTCCAGGAAATCGCCGAGAGGCATGTAAGAGACGTCGTCCCCTGTCAGCTCCCTGTACAGCCCGATCACCAGGCCGTTCGTGTAGTCGCCTGAACCCAGCATGGGCTCCAGATGCCCCTTCCTGTAGCGACTGATGCGATTTATCGTGTCTGCGTCGAGCTCCATGCCTTCTGTTGGACTGTAATTTTTTAAGGCTTTCGAGGCTGACAGAACCTTTATAAGGCGGCCTGATAACACTTCTTCGGGGCGAGCCGGGCAGGTAGCTTCGCCGTCTTGTGCGGTGAGGAAGTTCCGCTCACTCGCTAACGCGCCCTCAGAAGAGGGGTGCCGAGAGGCATGCAGCGGGCACAGAAATGGACCCGTACCCTGGAGCCATGAGGCAGCGATGCCGAGCTGCGAAGGGGATGCAGGGTGAAACAGTCCGGTGACGCGGGGTGCAAGCAGGATTCGTCTGCGCTCAGTCAAATGCTACCACCTCCTTTGGCTGTCAAAGGCCAGGAGATGACAGAAAGCGGGCTATGCCCGGGACGCCCCTTCATGCTTTTAAACCTACAGTGTGAAATATAACCATGGCCAAGAAACCCCAGGTGCAGATGCCCCAGTCGACTGCCGGGCTGATACGCTATTTCGACGAATCAAAGGAAGCGGTAAAGCTCAAGCCTGAGCACGTCATAGCCGCCTGCTCCGTCGTGATGGGCCTCGTGCTGGCCCTCAGGCTGATGGGATGATCCTTTTTCTCAGCGCTGCATACGCAACTATGCCGGACAGCACTACGGCCGTGCCCAGAACAATGGCGTCAATGCCCAGGCTCAGCATAAGGGCTGCGCTGAACGCAAGCCCGAGGGCAGACAGGACAGGAAACCTTCCTATGCTCAGGGGGACCCTGAAAGGCCTCCTGGCTTTCCATCTGTACCTCATGCTTATCACGGAAGCATTCACTGCTATGAAGGTCACGAACACGGTGAAGTTGGTTGTGCCTGCGACTGTCTCCAGGTTGCCCAAAGCCAGAAAAGCCACTGCCAGCAATCCAAGGATTACGGTAGATGCCCAGGGGGCTCCCCTCTTCTTGTCCACCTTTCCGAGCACATGAGGCAGGGAACCGGAACGGCCCATATCGAATGCAACCCTTGCAGTAGCTATGAGCAGCAGCAGGGCGGTATTTCCCGTGGAAAAAAGGGCTATGACAGACAGCAGCAGAAGGCCGCCGCTTCCCATGGCTTCCATCCCTACAGCTGCCAGGGGAGCCTCCGACAATGCAAGCGTCTCCCAGCTTATCACGCCCACGGCCGAAACACTGACCAATACGTATATCAGGGTGCTGGCCAAGAGAGCCGCAACCAGGGCCTTTGGAATGGTCTTTGTCGGGTTCTTGGTTTCCTCTGAGAGCCTGGTTATGTGCTCGAATCCTATGAAGGCAAAAAATATGAGGGCTGCTGCGCCCATCAGCCCGGCAAAAGACGGCATCTCAAGGTAATTTACGGTTCCCAGGAAAGGCACGCCCACGGCTATTATTATGAAAAGCCCGCTCACCTCTATGAGGGTCATAAGCACTATGGCTGTGGTCGAGTGCTTTATGCCCATCAGAGCCACCGCAATGCATGCGGCTATGAGGCCCGCTGCAGCAACCATGGGATGAACCCCGAAAAGGGCAGAGAAATATCCGCCGAACCCCAGTGAAACAGTTGAGCAGAACAGCATGCCTCCAATCACTATGAGCCAGCCTATGACGAAGGACGGGAACCTCCCGAATGCCTTCCTGACGTAGGTGTACTCGGCCCCCGCCCTTGGCATCAGGGCAGAAAGCTCCGCATAGCTGAGCCCTGTGAGAGCGGCAAGCACAGCGCCTATAAGGAAGGAAAGCCATACAGCGTTGCCCGCCATCCCGGCGGCCTTGCCCACCAGGACGTATATTCCTGCCCCAAGTATTATGCCAATCCCAGAAAGGGCCACTCTCCAGAAACCAAGCTCCCTTTTAAGGGGTTCCATTAATATTTTTAGCTGGTTTTACAGATATTCTTTATGAAGGTCCGTCTCGGCTCAGGGGGGGTTCCCATATGCTCCAAGGACCCTTCCACCCTCGGAGGGGTGAAGACGATAAAGGACATCGGCCTCCAGGCGATGGAAGTGGAGTTCGTGCGAGGGGTCAACATGAGCAACGCCACCGCAGCCAAGGTGGGGGAGCTGGCCAAAAAACTGGACGTGGAGCTGTCGGTCCATGCCCCGTACTACATCAACCTCTGCAACCCCGAGAAGCAGAAGGCCAGCATGAAGAGGATACTGGACTCCTGCGAGAGGGCGCACCACCTGGGCGCCAAGGTGGTTGTCTTCCATCCCGGGTACCATGGGGGCGAGAAGGAGAAGTGCCTGGAGATGGTCATAAAGTCGTGCCGTAAGATGGCAGAGCACATAAAGAAGAAGGGCTGGAAGGTGAAATTGGGCCCAGAGACCACAGGCAAGGTCTCCCAGATATGCGACGTGGACGAGACGATAAAGGTTTACAGGAAGGTTCCCGGCACCGTCCCTGTCATCGACTGGGCCCACATATACGCCAAGGACCAGGGCAAGATAGACTTCAGGGGGATACTTGACAGGCTCAAGCCCCTGAAGCTGAAATACATTCATTCCCACTTCTCATGCATCAACTTCGGGCCCAAGGGGGAGCTTAACCACCTACCCCTCTCAACCAAGAAGCCCGACTACA
>Ga0180431_10000269_pt1 | contig 74670 bp, 62 predicted proteins | sample SS_ome_11_FD_132459 | JGI IMG/M metagenome (GOLD analysis project Ga0180431, IMG submission 132459) | Hypersaline lake sediment archaeal communities from the Salton Sea, California, USA - SS_1_MS_1 metaG | ecosystem: Environmental > Aquatic > Non-marine Saline and Alkaline > Hypersaline >...
GACCGGTATGCCGGGCAACCTCCGTATCGGGGCATGGTGGAGGCACTGTGTTGTCTCAGAGGCGTGAAGACACTGACGGCCATGACGCTGCTGAGCGAGATCGGCGATATCAACAGGTTCCCCTCTCCACGGGCCGTGATGGCCTACTTCGGCCTTGTTCCCACCGAGCGTTCAAGTGGAGAGAGGGAACAAAAGGGGCCGATCACCAAGGCAGGTAACTCACATGCGAGACGGATCCTTGTCGAGGCCGCTTGGAACAACCGGCATAGTGCCGCAGCAGATCTCATCCTTAACAGACGCAGGCAGGGACAACCACCGGAGGTCGTGGCAATCGCGATCAAGGCCCAGCACCGTCTCTCACGCAAGTTCCGCCGCCTCGATCAAAAGAAACACAGAAATGTCGCCATCACCGCTGTCGCTCGGGAACTCTGCGGCTTCGTGTGGGCGATAATGAAAGCAGCGCCCCGATATCGGGACGCTGCTTAATCGATACTCAGAGAGGAGGACTCTCGATAGGAGAATCCTCGTTTCAGGTATGCGGTATGAGCTTTGCTCTAATCCGCGGTCCTAGTGTGAGGCAGCTCCGGACGAACAAAGTGAAATGCGTTAGCCAATCCGCGGATATCAGCTTGATGATCGTCGACAAACTGCCCTCCTCTTGTCCTAAATAACGGTTGACTCCAGCCGGATCCATATCATCTGAGCAGCACCATCTTCTTCGTCTCCGAGAACGAAGGTGCCGTGAGCTGGTAGAAGTATACTCCGCTTGAGACGGGCTGGCCCTGATCGTTAGTTCCGTACCAGCTCACCTCCCTGGTGCCGGAAGGCTCATTACCATTGACCAGGGTTCTGACCAGCCTGCCCGCGCTGTCGTAGATACGCAGCAATACGTTGGCTCCCCCGTCGGGCACCACGAAGGAGATCGTCGTGGTGGGATTGAAGGGATTTGGAACGTTCTGCTGCAGGCTGAACGCGGACAAGGGTTGTACGGCGTCGCCATTGGCCACCTCGGCCCCGTCAGCTTTGAGTGTTGCGGGCGGTGGAAGGGGACAGTCGAAGGCCGGATCCACGACACACCTGTAGGATATCCGGAATCCCTCCACCGCTTGGTCGAGCCCGGGGATGGTCGCCATGATGTCGGACTCGCTGTAGTAGTCCCGCGAGTAGTACGTCTGTGTGCTCCAGTCACGGAACTTGAGGATCGACATGCCCTTGGCGCTGTAGGGCACGCCGTTGAATTGACCGACCATCGTCCACGTCGCTGTGTACACTCCGCCGATCAGCATTTCATCCTCGACCGTGGTGACCAGGTCGGGCGAACTGGCGAAGAGTCGCGCGAAGAAGGGCACCAGCGTGTCGAAGCCGTAGATGTCGACGATCGGATCGTGATACTCGTAATCGTCGGTATAGTAAGGCAGCAGTGATTGCCAATTCGCAGGGTTGATCTCGACGAGCGCGCGTCCGATCTCGAGACGTTTCCGGCGTAACCTGAACAGGGAACGGATCCAGTCGCCGCACTTGTCCAACGCCGGCGAGTCGACCAAAGATTTGATTTCGGGCAGGGCGTCGGCCGCGGTCGGTTCGAGAGGGCAGTCGAAGGTTGGATCGACTGCGCACCGGTAGTACGTGCGGAATCCCAGGATCGCTTCATCGAAGCCGGGGATATTGGTCATGATGTCGCCTTCGGTGTAGTAGTCCCGCCAGTAGTAGACCTCCCTGCTCCAACGACGGAACTTGATGATCGAAATGCCTTTGGCTTCGTAGGGCACGCCGTTGAAGCTGCCGACCATCGTCCAGGTCGCCGAGTACACGCCGCCCACCAGGGTTTCGTCCTCGATCGTCGTGACGAGATCCGGCGAGCTGCCGTAGAGCCGCCCGAGGAACTGTGTCAACATATCGATGCCGTAGACGTCGACGATCGAATCGTGGTACTCGATGTCGTCAGCGTAGTAACGCAACAGCGTGGTCCAGTCCACGTTCTGCACCTCGAGCATGCCGCGCCCGATCTCCATCCGATCCCGGCGTAACCGGCCCAGACCACGACCCTTGGGGCTGGCAAGGACAGGCGTAAGCACGAGGATGCAGACGAAAATCGCTGTGCATTTGACCAGCGTTCTCATCTTTCACCTCCTGAAGCTGAACCCTTGATGAAAAGTGTAACAATTGATTGTACCACAGTATGTTATGCCAATAAAGTGTAAAATGCAACTTTTATTGGCTATATTGTGGTGAGATAGAAGGTTCTAAATCTGTCCACTTTTCGGTAGCAGACCAGCCAGAGCAGTTTGAGATAGAGAGTGGAACAAGGATTGGGGGCAGGTCAGTCTGTCCGTCGATTAAAATGAGGAGTTGCGTTTCTACTCAAAGCCTTGTTTCACTATTTTGAAGAGGGTTACGATCGCATCCCATTGTGCCAAAATGCGTTAACCACAGCACGCCTCAATACTCAGAATCTGAGACTCTGAGACCATTTTGGCACATTCGGAGGCCCTCAATGCGGACCCCATTCGTCACCCTCCTCGGAACTGAGAACACAGCCGAATATCCAAGTCCGCAAACCCTTCGGAATTTACCACATATACAAAATCCCCACCCTCATTTGAGAGCAAGGACTACTTTAACCAAAGGGTCGTCAGTTACGACCAGATAAAATTTGGCTCCCCGTGTGCAACCCTCTTCATAACCACTCTCTGTTTTATTTGGCTTTACCTACAGCTTTTGGAAATCCGCTAACTGCCAGAATAATAAAGTGGACTAAATAAATAGAAGGCAAAAGCACTTCCGATCATTCGTCTAAACCTATCTTTTTCATTAATGCCTGAAACCGCATATTTGATCTTAGACAATCGAAAAACGGGAAGGTCTTTGAGAATATATTGATCGGAAACCTGTCTTCGATTGACTTTTCCATGTCATCCAACGCTTCATCAATTTCACCCAAACCTACTAAGACGACCGCGCGAGAGAAGGTGGAGACGTATCTTCTCCGAGCCAATTCGTCCAGCCTAGCAAGAATTCGAAGGGCATCGTCTTTCAGCCCTGCCCTGCCGTAAGCTCCTCCGAAATATCCAAGCGAGTACGCGTGTTCGGCCGCCAATGGCTCGGCTTTTCGAATGATATCAACCGCATCATCATACTTTCCTGCATCCACATATGGCATGGTAATATAAGTGTTCGCCAACAGGAAATTCGGATCCATTTCTAGTGCTTTTCTATGATTTGCGATGCTCTCATCGTACCGGCGTGCAAAATAATATGCAATTCCTACAACTGTGTTTATTATAAGCGAAAGGGGATCGAGCTCCCTTGCTGTCTCGGCTTCTGCAATCGCTTCATCGAAACGCCCCATAGCCCACAGATATATGGCATACCACTCGTGTGCCGTTGCGTATTGCGGGTTGAGTTCGATAGCCCTTACGAAAAGCTTTTCAGCAGAGAACCAATTCCAATCATAACAGGCTGTTGCCCAGGCCAACGAGGCGTGGGCTTCACCCATCGTGTTGTCGATTGCCAGCGCTGTCTCAGCCTCCGCTTTGGCTTTCGGGAACGCCTCCGCCGGTGACAGAAAACCGAAAAAGCCGGCTATGTTATAGACGTCGGCAATCCCTACGTGCGCAAGAACGTAATCCGGGTCTTTTTCGATCGCTTGCTGAAAAAACTCCATGGCCTTTATCATGCCGCCCTCCAGCCTGCGATTCCAGAAATATAAGCCCTTCAAATATAAGTTATGAGCTTCTTGATCGACGGTATGTCGCTTGACAAGCGCAGCTTTCTCCTGCCCGAGAAGCTTGACCCTGAGTTTGTCCACGATGGCCAACGATATCTCGTCCTGGATGGTAAAGATATCCTCGAGCTTCCTGTCATATCTTTCAGACCACAGATGGAATCCATCGTCTATGTTTATCAGCTGCGCGGTAATGCGCAGCCTGTCTCCGGCCTTGCGAACACTGCCCTCCAGCACTGTTCCTACACCGAGTTGCGATCCGATCTTCCTGATGTCACTTTCACGATCCTTGAACTGGAACGCCGACGTGCGGGCCGCCACCCGGAGCCCATCAAGCTTCACCAGTGCATTTATGAGTTCCTCGGCGATTCCCTCGCAAAAATACTCCTGGTCCCTCTGCGAGCTCATGTCCCTGAATGGGAGCACGGCTATGGACGGCTTTGATGTTTTCTCCGATGCATTTTGTGCGGAGGCGCCCGCCGTAAGTTTTCTTTTGATAGCTTTGAGATCCGCTAACAACGCTTCTATGCTATCGTAGCGCTTGTTTTTTGACTTCGCGAGGGCTTTCCCTACAATGATTTCCAGCTCCGACGAAACGCCTGGTCTCAGTTTCGATAGTGATTCTGGATCTTCATTCAATATCAAATACATGACCGCTTGCTCGTAATCCCCTTCGAAAGGCATCTGTCCCGAGAGCATCTCGAAAAGTACTACTCCCAGCGACCAGATATCTGATTGCTGGTCGGCCCTCTCCCCGCGTGCCTGCTCGGGGGACATGTATGCCACCGTACCGACAGTCGTTCCCGTTCGGGTGATCTGCGTACGGCCCGATGACAACGCGAGGCCGAAATCCATCAATTTTACCTGACCGCGCCTCGTCACCATCACGTTGGCCGATTTTATATCGCGGTGGATGATGCCTTTTTTGTGCGCTTCACACAATCCTTCCCCCACCTGTATTATGATGTCGAGTGCCTCATTCAACTCCACCGGGCCGCGCCGTACCAATTCCTTGATACTTTCACCTTCGACATACTCCATGGCTATGAACGATTGGCCTTTTACCTCACCGATCTCAAAGACGGTACATATGTTATTGTGATTCAGCGCGGCCGCGGCCCGGGCCTCATGAATAAAGCGGGCCATATCTTCCTCTGTGCCTACGGCCCTCGGCGAGAGAAACTTCAACGCGACGGTTCGCTGCAGGCTGGTGTCCTCGGCCTTATAGACAACACCCATACCACCCTCACCGAGTTTTTCGAGGATCTTGTAGTGGGATATGGTTCGGCCGAGCACTTTACTCTCCAGTTAATTAACAAATTGGGGGCAAGACGAAAGATGCTCTTTCCAGGGTGACCCTATTATATCCGTGTGCCTCCCGGCTGTAAAGGATCAACTCCTTGAACACAGAGCAGATGGGAGTATCTAGGAGCTTCGCAGCCTGGAATAAGTGTGCCCACTAACGGTGGTCTATGTTAACTAAAACAAGAACAATTTCGAGATCCCGAAACATTAAGAGCAATACGGAGAATTCCGAAGAGGGTCACGAACGATAATGGCTCCCCGAACGTAACCCTCCTCGGAATGTTCTCAGTTATTTTTGGCACATCGATCGACTGAAATAGCCCGTCCTGTGTTGACCAAGAGTATTGATAGCCTTGAAGATGTTCCCCTTAAGCAAATCTTTTCATGAGCACCTTTGCTTTAAGACCCATCGCCGTATCATGCACGCACGGTCAGCTAAGCGTAAGCACGGCAATATGGACGGAATAAATTTAAAGTACAGGCGTTTTTGGGTGGAGGGTTAGCGGTTCAGGCCCATGGACCGGGTGCCGTCCAGTTTGTGGGAGTCGGTTTGCCGGAAGAAAGGGCTGCGACGATCGGCGATAGGAATCTGTCCACCGAAGCTATGATTTCTCTAAAGGAAGCAGGAACGTGATCCTGTTGAAGCCTTTTCCGAAAAGCCACCCATTGGGTCTGTTTGGTCACGATGAAAGGCTCAGCGAATGCATCTATTTCCACGTGCAGCGCCGTGCCGCGTTGTTCAAAAGTCAGGCGAACGGCCTCGGTCAGCTTCGCGCCATCAAAATCGAACTGTCGGGACAACGACCAAATGTCATAGAAATCCTTCATCCTGCTATTCAGCACACCCAGCTTTACTATGGCTTCAAGCTTTTCCGCGATAGAGCTTTCACGACTGTAGCAGAGCAGCCTTGGTGTCGGGGAATTCAGCATGGTTGGAAGATCCGACATTTCTGGCTCCGGATAAACCACGTCGCCAAATCCGATATCAATCTGCATATTGATTCTCGCTGAGCCCAATGCACCCATAAACCGAATCCTGATCCCATCGTATTCCGCCTCTTCGGTAATCCGTTCAGCCTGAATGGAATCAGGATAGAAGACAAGCCCGTCCGTTTCTACATCAACGGCTAAAATGTCCTGGATTTTCGCAACGATATCGGCTTCCTCGTTGCCTGTTCTTCCTAACATATCGATGTCCATGGTCGGACGAAGTTCCGGCGAACGCCAGACGCTCAACATCAAAGCCCCTTTGAGAATAAACCGGTCGACATGAACCGATTGGGATAGCCGATAGAGGAATCGCTCCATGGCATAGTATTGAAGCAACTCGTTGAATGGTCGTCTTTCGCTTCTCGCACGGTTGAGGAGACGTTGCCTGACGGAAGCGGCCATGTCTCTGGAAGATGTCATACCGTTGCCTCCAGATATGGTCGCATCACCTTTTCGACTCGGCAGATCCTGGCGTATCTGAGCAGCTCGCCGAGGTTGAAATTCTTACGTGTCTTATAGAGTTTCAGTGATTCAAGGACCACGTCCATTCCGATTTTGTTGCGGAACTTAAAGCAGTCGGCCAGGGTCTTCTCGGGGCTGTAAATTTTAACTGGCACCCCGTCTATTGGATGTTCTTCGATGCCTGATTTGTATGCCGTATTCGAGAATCTATGAGCCTGGATGGGAGGATGATCGAGCGAAGGCATCCTTGAGTCCCTCGGTACCGCCACGAAGACAACATGTGGAATCTGGGTTGTGATATCATGATAAGTCAGCGCCGAGACAAGACAGATGACGGCGTTTGGGAAGCGAAGGCTGACCGTCACCAGATCGGGATTGCTGATCGGAGGCAGTTCCACCAGCCGATAGATACCTCTGCTCACCTGCTCGATAATGCCCTTGTCCCTGAGCGAATAGAGCATATAGCGTGTGATGCCACACTTGATGGCTTCGCTCATTCGAAGCTGACCACCATGCCTGCGGAAAATTTCTTCAGGTCGTTCTTTCATATTTAACTCCAGACATAACGCTTCCACTTATTCGTAAGTGGTGACAGTATGTCTGATTGGAGCCGAATAATCAAGAAATTCTAAAGATCCCTGTCCCTCCTTTTGATTCCGTCCACCTTTGGTCCCTCGCACTTACACAATCTCGTCATTATATACCGAATGTTGATTCGCCTTCTACGCACCATCTTCTCAGCGCCGAGGTCCCACCGCGCGTTGGCCCTGGTCCAACCAGAGACTGTCATCCGATGGCATAAAGGAGGATCTCGTATGTATTGGAAATGGAAGAGCCGACCTAGATGGCCAGGAAGCAAAAGGTATCAAAGGAAATACGCGACTTAATCCGAACCATGTCAGAGACTAATCCTCTTTGGGGAGCTCCGAGGATCCACGGGGAGCTTCTCAAAATGGGCATCGAGGTTAGTCAGGCTACAGTCCCAAAGTACATGATTCGCCATCCTAAGCCTCCCTCTCAATCCTGGCGGACATTCCTGAGAAATCACGCTAAGGATATCGTTTCGATTGACCGATAATCATGGCTAATATTAGCTAAACTAAGCACCAATTTCCGTTCGGATGGAACTTTCAGGAGGAACAGCCTAAGTTATGCATTATCATTATAATGCTGCAGCAGAAGAGAAAACCCGGCAAAGAATCAATACCTTATTCTGGATTCGATAAAGGCGCCTAAGAGGGAGTATGACTATTATATTGCTTCTCACCCGACGAGAAAGGCCGCGCACATTATTTGCCAAAAGCACTTACTCGTCGGCAGGGAGAAGATGGATAGGTTATGGAAGATCGAATTGGCTCACGATAATGATCCCGATTCGATAACTCAAGCTGATATAAAACTATACCAGGATTCGATGGAGGCCATGTTGAAAGATATTTTACTAGGTGATAGAGAAGGACTCATTGAAGCAACATCGATTGAATATGAAGAATTAATGTCATTGTTGAGAAGGGCGGAACCTATTGGAGCTATCCGCTCATAATCGAAGTCGGGGGGATTGCAATATCGGCATTTCTTGGGCGTGCAAAATTCAGAACGCAACTAAAATCATAATCATTACTCTGCATTCAAGAATGGATACGTGTAGTCTGTTGCAGGGACAAACGTCTCCTTGATGGTCCGCGGGCTTACCCAACGCAGCAAGTTCAACGGTCCACCAGCCTTGTCATTAGTGCCCGAACCGCGAGCGCCGCCAAAGGGTTGCTGGCCTACCATGGCTCCCGTTGGTTTGTCATTGATATAGAAGTTGCCCGCGGCATGGCGAAGCGCTTTGCAAGCAGCGACAAGCGAGTAACGATCGCGTGAGAAGACAGCACCGGTCAAACCGTATGGAGAGGTCTCATTGCAGATCTCGAGAGTCTCATCGAATTCCCTGTCGTCGTAAACGAAAATCGTCATAACCGGCCCGAATATCTCCTCCTTCATCGTCTCACAGTAAGGGTTGGCGGTTTCTATTATCGTCGGCTCTATGAAGTAACCTCTCGATTTATCTCCGATACCGCCTGCAAGGATTTCCGTTTCGGGCGATGTCCTAGCCCTCCCGATGTAACCCATTATGTTATCGAATGACGTTTCGTCAATGACCGCGTTGACAAAGTTTCTGAAATCACGCACGTCGCCGATTCGAATACCAGAGATCACCTCAAGAAGCAGCTCGCGTACCCCCTGCCATAGGGAACGGGGAATATAAGCGCGCGAGGCTGCAGAACACTTCTGCCCCTGGTACTCGAATGCGCCACGTATAATAGCCGTTGCCACTTCCGCCGGATCGGCCGAAGCGTGCACAAAGATGAAGTCCTTGCCCCCTGTTTCCCCAACGAGCCTTGGATACGTCCGTAGCTTCTCGAGGTTCGAGGAGACGGTCCTCCAAAGCGAGTTAAAGGTGAAATTCGAGCCGGTGAAATTAATACCAGCAAGATCACGGTGATTCAGAACTTGCCTTCCTATGAGCTCTCCGCTCCCCGGCACGAAATTGATCACTCCATCCGGCAATCCGGCCTCCTTAAAAACCTTCATCAGATAATAACTGGAAAGGAGTGACGTGCTGGCCGGTTTCCAGACAGCAGTGTTTCCCATTAGAACGACCGACATGTTGAGGTTCGACGCGATTGCCGTGAAATTGAACGGGCTGACCGTGAAGACGAATCCCTCCAACGGCCGATACTCAACGCGGTTTAGTTGGCCGCCTCCTGAACGGGGCTGGTTGGCGTAGATCTGTGAGGCAAAGTACGCGTTATAACGCAGGAAGTCGATTGTTTCGCAAGCAGAATCGATTTCAGCCTGGTAGATGTTCTTGCCCTGTCCGAGCATCGTGGCTGCGTTGACCAGTTCACGGTGTTTTTTCGACAGCAGCTCCGCTGCCCTGAGCGTAATCGACGCGCGTTCGACCCAAGATACCTCTTCCCATTGTCCTTTCGCTTGAATTGCCGCCTCGATGGCGATTGCGACTTCCTTCTCCGTAGCCTTGTGGTATATCGCTAGGGTGTGCCGGTGGTCACACGGCATCACCACTCTGCCGGTCTTACCGGTCCTGATCTCCTTACCTCCGATGATAAGTGGAATCTCGACCGCAGTTCCGGCTTGACGATCGATTTCAGACTTAATACGTGTACGAGCACTCGATCCCGCGTCGTACTCTTCCAAATGCTCATTGTTTGGGACATTCAATTGAAAAATAGAGTTGTTCATCTCTAAACCTCCTCCTTCCAACAAACAAAATAAAGCAAGACAATCAATGAATAAAATGATATTATCTCACTATAATGATGAATATTGTTCAGTGGCTTTTATTCTCTGCCGCACAGGATGAATGTAAAGAGTAAGGAAAACTATGCGTCTCGATCTCAACAAGCTGAGGCTTTTTCGTGAGGTCGTGCGAACAGGCAGCTATAGCGCCGCCGCCGATCGGTTGCATGTCACTGCATCCGCAGTCAGTCATAGCATTGGAAGACTTCGTGAGAGTCTGGGGTGCGAACTCTTCGAGTGGCGTGGGAAACGGTTTTCGCTAACCAAAAAAGGCGATTACCTTTACCAAGTTTGCCAGCGCGTATTCGATGATCTCGAGGAAGCCGACCTTCGCATCTGCGCCGGTGCCGACGAGCCCGTATACCACTTCGTGCTCGGATCAACCATCGAGTTCGGAACGACGGTGTTGCTTCCCAGAATCAGACCATTTCTCCTAGCCCATCCCACATTTCATATTGATTTTCACTTCTCAAACGAACTCATGGCAGACCTTCTACACGACGAGATCGATTTGGCTGTGGACTGCAGAGAATACTCGCACCCCGCTGTGCATCGCCATCGCATGTTTAGAGAGAAGTATGTCATAGTAGCCGCCCCGGGATTTCTGAGAAAACACCCGATTCGCACACCTCTTGACTTGAATGGAACACCCGTCCTGTCGCTCGACAGGGAAGGGACATGGTGGAACCACCTGATAAGCACACTGCCAATGGAACGCCGCCCTCTACTTGAACACATTATCGTTATCGACAATATCCGGGGGATGATTAATGGCGCGACCGCAGAATATGGGGTTGGTCTTCTTCCCAAATATTCCGTACTGAACGAGCTGTCCAGCGGGGAGCTCATAGCGCTTTTTCCGCATCTTAAGCTATTAGAGGACGCCTTTTCCATATACCAGAAGCTTACACGTATGCAGCGGCACGCAAACAGGATAGTGAACGAGTTTCTGCTCAGCCTGGATATTCGAGATTTCGGAGATGCAATAGGCTCAAGTGACTGATTCACGACTGGAAGACTTGTCAGGACGTTTTAAGTTAATAATGGCTCCCCGGGTGAGACCTTCTTCATAACAACTCTCTGTCTTAGAGACCCTGCCGAAAGTTTCTGATAAATCCAATTAAGTGTTAAAATTGAAGTGTGGATGAAATAAACAGAAGTCACAGCACCCGCCAGAGCCGGATTAGTATCGGATGATCGATCCGGAACGGAGTGCGCAGACGCTACGATCCGGGGTCTAGGGGATCCGGTTCATCATTCCAGCTTCACGCATTTTCCGTCGACATTGACGCTCGAGCCGCCCTTCTCCAGCTGGATAACGTAGATGTACGTCCCGTTCGCGATACGGTCGCCGGCCAGATCCCTTCCATCCCAGTATACCGAGTTCGGATCCCAATAGTATGGTCTGGCATCCAGCTCGCTCGTCGGGATATGCAGGGTCCTGATCAACCTGCCGCTGACATTGAATATCTTGATCTTGCCCCTGTCGGCAGGCAGGTTCAGCAGAAATGCGATATTGGTCCCCCCGCTGAAGGGGTTGGGGAAATTGAAGGTATCGACGACCAGACCGCTCCCCGCTACAGTGAAGGCGAAGTCTTCGGCGAATTCACCTACCTGCACGGTCAAGATATGCGGCCCGGCGTTGAACTTCCATCCGAAAGAGGCCTCCCATCTCAGTGAATCCTGGGGATCCCGCACGCCCAGCTCGACGCCGCTCATCGGATTTCCATCGAGCAGAAGCATGGGCTGCTGGTAGAGATAAGCCGGAAAATCCACAACGATCCGGAAGTCGCCCTCGGAAGGTGATTCTATAAGAGGTGTGATCTGTAGATCGTCGTTGTAGTAGAGCCTGATAGTCGTCGCTATGGGTATCTCGACTGTTCCCGCTTTAACGTTTTCAGGCGTATATACGTCGAAAACCAGCAGGTTGTCGAAGAGGTTGATCGTATAATCGAATTCCGCGCTGTAAGACCTGGAGTATGTCCTGTCCGCATCCTTGAGCGCTACGACCACGAGCGAATCCGTCATGTCCTCGCCGTCGATCTCCAGCGTGATTCCGCCCAGGGCCACGACGTCGCTGACGGTAAACCGCAGGTCGCACTCGTTCGTTCCACCGCGTGCCTCGAGCGAATCGAAATCGACTTCTTCCCACCCCTGCCCCCGGTCCGCTTCCAGGCTCATCAGGGGAGGGCCGGGGTCGATCTTGAGCATAGGATCTCCCAGAAGTATATACCTCGCGACCTGTTCCATGCCGGACGTGTGGCTCATATCTATATGCTCGACCTCCGCCTCGAACACGGCCTCGCCGAGCACCCAATGAGCGCCCGTGTACTCATTATCGGGAGGAACCGAATCGGTCGGCGGCCTCTTGAACAGAACCTCGTGGAGCCTTTCGCAGAACGTTGCATTCTCCCCGAGAAATTCGTAGGCGGCGCTGGCATAGGCAGCCACGGCCCCGCTTCCCGGTTTGAACAGAAGCTGCTCGCTCAGGCAGTCACCGTTGGGTCCATCAACGGCCCCCAGCGACAGTTCGGACTTTCGCGAGAACTCGCTTATATGACAGCCCATTCCTATGAAGACGAACTGACGGTCCGTCGTCAGCCGATTCTGGTCGCTGTAGTACCGCGAAGTGGTGAATCCGGCCTCGGTCGTGAGGTTCGACCTGCCCGCATGACCCTGGTATGTATAGAACAGGCATCCCTCGTTCAGGCGATCCACGAGGTAGGGGGTGAAGTAAGTCCGCACGGAATCGTTCGTCCTCGAATACACAACGGACCCGATATCACCCCCGGGATTCTTATGGGGCTCGTCCGTCCAGTGAGACATGAAAAGCTTCTTCACGTCGAAGCCGTCCGGGAGCGCCTCCTCGATCGTGGAAGCCACCTCATCGATACTCCACTCGAATCTTCTCTCGCCGGGATCATAGCTGTAGTTGTTCATGAGCCCCGACCATGCGTCATCGGCGAACAGCACCATATTTCTTCTCCAGGTGTCCTGCGGCCCGGCATCTTCGAACCAATCGATCTTCGTCAGCATCGCCCTCAGCTCGACCGTGCTGCCGGCTGGAAGCCGCCCAATAATCACATCGGGATACCCGTTGACCTGCATCTCGACCGGGTGGGCGCTTGCGGACCCTCCGGCCTCATCGGGCCCGCCCTCAACACCTCCGCGGCCGGAGTTCAGATATGACGACTCGTCCAGGAATGCATAGTATTTATCGGTCGAGACGACTTCATCCCTGTAACCGGCCGCCAGCGCCGCCATGCAGTAGGTATACGTCGGTATGAAATCAATCCCGGAATTGCTGAATACCCTCTTGTGATCCTCGCTTCCGTCTCCGACCAGGATAACGAACTCAACACCCCAGTGCCCGACCCCGTAATCGATGAACCTCTTTATCGCCTCGACGGATTTGATCCCACCGTTGAATTCGTCGAACACCTCCTGCACGTCGGCCATCAGTATCCTGTAACCCTGTTTCCCCCTGAGCGAATCCGCGTAATCGGTAAGCTCCAGGGACGATGGAGGAAGGTAACTTTCGTGTGATATGATAAGCGTGTTGTAAGGGCCCGTGCTGCCCTTGAGATCGGACGGAGTGTCCGCCTCGATCGAGTTGTTAAAGATGTGTCCGCCCGCCCCCTCCCCCAGCGCGATGAACCGCCTCTGCGGTTCCGCGGAACCATCCAGCCCGAACGAGAGCGTGTAAGTATCATCGGTCTGAAGCGAGAAGTAACCGGATGACAGCTCGTAGACCGTCGGGTTCAACGGATCCGTGATCTCCACGAGCAGCCCACGGTCCACCGTAAATCCGGTTATCGCGACCGAGCTGTCGGTGCCCGATCCGACCGAGAACTCCAGCATGTCGTCATGTGCGACAAAAAGCGCCCCGTACTCGACCTCGAACTCGTTCACGAGGTACCCGAATCTCTCCCCTTTTGAAATGTAGAGCATGTTCTCACCTTCCACGAGAAGATCGGAAGGCCCGCTGAATGTATACGTCACGTCGTCCTTCGAGTCGAGGATCAGCAGCCCGAGCGGCATAGGGCTGTCGTTTACATCGAAGTTCAGCATATTTACCTCGTCATTACCCTGAAGCTCTACGGTAACCGAGAAACTGCCGGCGGTCGAAGGGCCTTGAACCGTAAAGGGCAGGTCGGCCTGCGTCTCGACCGGGCCGCTGATGAAGTAATAATCCTCGCTCCACGCCCTCGGCCACTTGTGATAGAAGGTGTCCTTCCTGCTCCTGCTGATCGCCCGAAACGACGTATATGGATCGGACGCGGGGGAAGGCAGGGGAGCCCCTTCAACCATCTCTGCGCCTGCACCCTCCTCCAGCCATAGAACCGTCTCGTCGGAGTACTTCGCGATCATGTCCCCGGCCTCTGTATCGTCCTTGATACCCATGGTGTAGAAGACCAGGACATCGTCCTCCTCGAACAGCGATCCCGAGTTCCGCCCCTTCACGATGCGTATGGGGACATTCACCTCGCGCACGAGGCCCGGCATCGCCTCGTCATAATAGATCTTCTTCAAACGGAGCAGATCGGGCGACAGGGCGGGGAGCCCCCGGGCGATGAGTGAATCGGCCCTGATGGCGTATATCCCCGTCTCCGGAACCCGGATCTTCATGCTAATCCCGTTCACCGGTGACCTGTCTCTCCTCGCCCGTTTCGTCCTCTTCTGAAAGCGCGATACGTCGCCCGGGTTGACCAGGAGGCTTCCGTAGAGCCTCTCCCATAACCCGGTAGGAGCCTGTTCATCGATAACCGCACCATCACGCCCCGGACGCGAAACTCTCTCCATAACCACTTCTATAACAAGCTTTCGGGCCAATGCGTATCCACCATCTCCCCGCATGAGCGGGCAGAGCCTTACCGGCAGCACCCTCTGCCGGCCCATATAACACGGCCTGCCAGCCGATACTACCGGAGGGATACCTGCATCCGCCCAAGGATCCTGCGGAAAGTACGTCTCGTAGGACACCTCGCCGTCTCCCCTGTCGATGATCCTCTCTCCCGGCACCCTGGCAAGCTCTATGGGCCCAATCAGCTCCGTCTCGAGAACGGTGTATGCCACGTGAAATTCGCCGCTTTCCGGTATGGCCACCCGGAACGTCCTGCCCGGATACTCGAAGGCGCCGGGCGGAGAGAATGAGCCGTAACCAGGTATAAGCACACTGGTTCCGCCGCGCTCGGCCCGCACGAGGCCGGGCACGGGAACTGTGACCTCGAACGATACGGAATTTCCGCCGGATGTGAGGAGAACCGTGTCGGCGGCCCTGAGCCTGCAGAACGGTGAAAGTATCAATACGATCGAGATGCAGGCAAAACAGCAGTATACCCTCTGGAGCAATCTCACCCTGCTCAAATAATCTCCTTACTTCCAGGGGAAGGGAATAGAGCGAACGTGTACCAGGGGCAGCAAGAAACTCCCGGACATACCTAAAGATAAGCGCTGCCCGGAGTGAAAGACAAGCCAAAAAAGCCGCCAAAAATCCCCGGTGAGCCTCTGTCCGATAGTATGGTATGAGATCCCTCTAGATTTAGCCGCTTTTGTGATCCAATTACTGCTATTCGGTCTATTTTACTCACATAGGTTCTTGATCGCTCCCCAGCTGGACTCCTCGTTGTCTACGCACCACGGCTCGCAATCGTCCTCGTTGATCCACAGCCTAGTGATGACTATGCCCTCCACTTCGGGACGCTCAGGCTCGATGCAGGTGACCAGCGTCACCTCGCCATCCGGATTACCCGGGTGCGGTACGATATCGCAGACGGTGAGATTATTATCGGTCTTCATCATCTGCTGGGAGAAGATCCAGTGCCAGTTCGTCTGGCAAACGGTTGTGCCGTAAGCCATACCGCCGGCCAGCGAGCCGTAGGTGACCGACACGATGTTGATGTTGGTATATACGGTGCCCGGGAAGAGGTTGGCCGCATAGTTCACGGCGAACTCTCCGCCGAATGTGCCATCGGGGCCGGGCAGCACCCAGATATACATGTAAAAGATACCCGCTGTTGTTGGAACGCAGCATAAATTATGAGGATCTTGAGGTCCAGGACCGCCAGGACCGTCGGGTGGTGGTATATCCGGAGCACCTGAATCCCAGAACAGTCCGATCCAGCCCTGCGGATCCTGCTGCGCATACGCCACCGTCGATACGAGTAGCAGGACGAGAGTAATCAGTAATGCTTTCTTCATTTCACACCTCCTCGATAATCAATAACAGGTTCTAAAAAATCGGGGGGCTCCACGCTCAAGTCGGGAAGCCCCCCTTAGTCGAATCTTGCCGTTCAAAGAACGACTTGGTGATCATTTGTTATTCATAGAGGTTCTTGATCGCTCCCCAACTGGACTCCTCGTTGTCCACGATTGGATCGCAGTCGTCCTGGTTGATCTCCAGGTCACTTATCACTATAGCCTCTACTTCCGGTCTCACCGGCTCGATGCATGTGACCAGCGTCACCTCGCCGTCCGGATTACCCGGATGCGGTACGATCGTGCAGTAGGTGAGGTTACCATCCGTCTTCATCATCTGCTGGGCGAAGAGCCAGTGCCAGTTGTTCTGGCAAGCGGTCAGGCCATAGGACATACCGGCGCCAAGCGAGCCGTACGTGACCGAGACGATGTAGACGTTGGTGTATATGGTGCCCGGGAACAGATTGGGCGCGTAGGTTATGGCGAACTCACCGCCGAAGCTACCGTCGGGACCCGGGAGAACCCAGACATACATGTAAAAGATACCGGCCGTCGTGGGAACACACTGTGTCTCATGAGGCATCTGGGGACCAGGGCCGCCAGGACCGTCGGGTGGGGGTATAGCCGGGCCACCCGTATCGTAGTACAGTCCCATGTAGCCCTGTGGATCCTGCTGCCCATACGCCACGCCCGAAACCAACAGCAGCGCGATGCAAATCAACAATGCTTTCTTCATTTTCACTCCTCCGTGAAGTTCCTATCGGACGCTTCGAATAAAGTGGGAACTCCCTTCCTTGGAAGGGAGCTCCCCAAAATCAACAGCCCATTAGGAGTACAATTCCAACTCAACTACTCGCTGAACAGGCTCTTAATAGCTCCCCAGCTGGCATCATCATTGTCAACACATGGAGGATCGCAGTCGTCCTCGTTGATCGCCAGCTTCGTGAAGGTGATAGCCTCTACTTCCGGACGTACCGGCTCGATGCAGGTGACCAGCGTCACCTCGCCATCCGGATTGCCCGGATGCGGTATGATCGTGCAGTAGGTGAGGTTATTATCGGTCTTCATCATCTGCTGGGCGAAGATCCAGTGCCAGTTCGTCTGGCAAACGGTCGTGCCGAAGGACATACCGGCGGCAAGCGAGCCGTAGGTGACCGACACGATGTTGACGTTGGTATATATGGTGCCCGGGAAGAGGTTGGCCGCATACGTTACGGCGAACTCTCCACCGAAGGTGCCGTCAGGACCCGGGAGAATCCAGATATACATGTAGAAGATACCCGCTGTCGTGGGAACGCAGCATGTCTCATGAGGCATCTGGGGACCAGGGCCGCCAGGACCGTCGGGTGGGGGTATATCCGGAGCGCCCGTATCGTAGAACAGTCCGATGTAGCCCTGCGGATCCTGCTGCGCATACGCCATCGTCGATACGAGTAGCAGGGCGAGAGTAATCAATAATGCTTTCTTCATTTTCACTCCTCCAAATTGGCCTACTAAATTTCCTATTAAACCTAGGAATAAATTTAACAGTCAACCAATTCTTGTTAGGCGTTCACCTCCTTACTCCGGGTTCTATGGCTGGATGGCACTCAACACACACATCCAGCCACCGCCCTTATAAGGTTGCAACTACTGGTACAAAGACTTGATCGCACCCCAGCTGTGTTCTTCATTAGGTGTTTCTGTACAAAGAATCGACAGCAGCCCGTCAATCACGAACTCCTCTCCGTCGGGATAATAGGTACCAACTACGTACCCGTCTCCGTCAGGGTGAGGACTTATCACTAGATCATACTCGCTAACGGCCGCTGTCAAAACACCAGTTATCGTGCACATAAGGTTGTATCCAGGAACCATCCCGTTCATAGGCGGCCAATACGAGATCGAATGCCCGCTAAACGGACCACCCAGGGTTACAGAGACGTTGTCAGGATACACGATGTCCCCGACGGTCCATAGCAACGCATGCGTAGGATCGTCCGGTGTCTGTAGCTGATACTCTACAGCTGTAATAAAGTACGGCGCTTCATGAAGATAGAGATACATATTGAAATACGTCATGACCGGAGGGCAATAGCTCCTCGAGCCAGGGGTATCAAAATATATCCCCATATGTGCCGCACTTACCATCCCCGGAATGAGGATGGCCAATGCAAGCGTCAACAGTACTTTCTTCATAATCACACTCCCCTTTCCAATTGCAGCCCTAATGATGTCATGTCTCCTGGGGCAGTTGATGCAAAGCCTTAAACCACTAATTTACATGCATCCGTGACGATAGTGCTCTCCGAAGAACGAGAAGTCGGAAACCGAGCATCTGTTGTCATCGTTGTAATCACAGCAGGTATCGAACTCGGGCTCAGGATAATCATGATGGTAGCTCTGGCCGAAGAAGGTCAGATCGGCCACCGTGACTTCACAGGTCCTGTTCAGATCCGGTGTGGGTGTTACAACATCGAGGCATATGATATCGCAGCCACCGCCGCCTCTGATTATCTGGCCCTGTACCGCTATGTAGATACCGCCTTCCCAAACGCATCCGCCGGCGGAGATCTCGTCGGACAGAGTCGTCTCACCGTTGCTGTTGGTGAACGAATCCGCATTGACGATATTCGCACATAGGCAAAGCGCCATCGTATCTACACAAGCATCGATCCAGTAATCCGAGATTGGAATGCCTGCGATGCCGTTGCCGCTACCATCTCTGACTATAACCTTGATGTAGTGAGTATCGGTCCCGTCAACATGATAGTAACCGGCACTTATGTTCTCAAAATCCCCCGCCGGACAGATGTTGACTCTCATGGTGCATGGATCGCAACTGAGGTAGCAGTCGCTCTGGCACCCGTCAACCTCACCGGCGTTGAGAGAGGTCGCGAACACAAGCAGCAAAGAGAAAAGCAGCACTTTTCCTTTGAACATCTTCTAAACCTCCTAACCCATAAAAATAGGTTCGGTAACCTTAAGAAATAAGCAAATCGGGGGTTCCCACGCCTCCTTTCGCCTATGGAATGTTGGAGATACCGATTAACTTACTCGACAATGTGAATTCTACCATACATCATCATCGAATGTCAACCCCAAATTATCCATTCAACCACTCAAATAACGCTAAAATCCAAGTTTGGCAACCGCGATTATATTAGCCATAATTGTTTGCAGAATAACAGGATACGAGCGTAATAGTCCGTCGATGCTCCCGAGGCCTGGAACGGCCCGGGAATCCGGGTATCACGATTCCGGAATCTTTTGCAGAAAATCTGATCATCCGTCCCTGTTCTTGCGTGCATCCCTCGCCTCTCTTCTCCCGGCCGGTGTCAACCTGTCCATGATCGTGTAGGCAACCGGAATCACGAAGAGGGTGAAGAAGGCAGATATCAGCACTCCACCGATCTGAACAATCGCCATGGGCGTACGGACCTCGACACCGGACCCTCCTATCGCCTGGGGAATCATCCCGACAGCTATGGCCAGGTTCGCCATTATGATCGGCCTCAGCCTGGTAGGGCACGCCTCGAGGAGGGCCTCCCTCGTCGTCCTTCCCCTGGCCCTGAGCTGCGCCGTATAGTCGAGCAAGAGGATGGCGTTGTTGACCACTATCCCGACGAGCATGACCACGGACATGAGGGAGAAGATGTTGATCGTCTGGCCGGAGAGAAACAGTGCGATAGAAACCCCTATCAGTGCAAGGGGAAGCGTTATCATCACGGTGAGCGGATGGATGAAGCTCTCCAGTATCGCGGCCATGACTATATATATGAGGATAATCGCCAGAAACAGCGCCGTGAATATCGATGCGAAGGATTCATCCTGCACCTCGGCCATCCCGCCGTACTGCACCGTGACACCGGCCGGCAGCTCCACCTTCTCCAGCTCGGAATCGAACACGGCCCGCGCCTCGGAGAGCGTCCCCGATGCAATGTTCGCCGATACCTGTATCAGGCGCTGCTTCTCCTTGTGCTGTATCTCCGATTCGCCGGTGCGGTAATCGAGCACGCCGATATCGGACAGAGGGACCGTGAATCCGGCCCTCGATGGAACCGGGATGTCCACTATATACGATGGATCCATCCTGTCCTCTTCCGAATATTTCACGACTATATCGTACTCCTCGCCCGCCTCCCTGTAGACGCCGGCCTCTTCCCCCTCGTAAGCCGCACGCAGCAGTGCTCCCACCGAAAGGGCGTCCAGCCCACGTCCCTCGAGCTGGCGGCGCCTCGGGATAACCGCTATCTCGGGCTTGCCCGCCTCCCTGCTGGTCTTGACCTCGACGAGGCCGGGGATGCCGCGCAGTATCCTCAGAACTTCGCCCGCTGCTTCATTGAGCTTCTCCTGGTCCGCCGAGAGAACCTCTATGAGAAGGTCGGCGCCCTCCCCGCCCCCCTCATCCTCGGCTATCACCGTGATCTCGGCGTCGGGTATCCCCGAAAGCTCGGGCCTGACGGCGTTCATCAATTCCGTGACGTGCATATCCCTGTCCCTGGCCTCGACAAGCGTCGCTATGATATCCGCGTCCTCGACACCCCTCTGCCCACCCCCTATCTTCACGATCACTCCCTCTACCTCCGAATGGGACGTGAGTATGCCTTCGATCCTGCTTGCGACCTCCCTCGTCCTCTCGAGGCTCGTGCCCGGGGGGAGGGACATCTGAACGACGAACCTGTTCTGGTCTATCACGGGCATGAACTCCCCGCCTACGAACCCGAACAGGAATATGGCGAACACGAATCCGACCACGGCGATCGTTATCGGCCGCCACCGGTGGTCCAGGAACCCGGCAAGGATATCCCGGTACCTGCCCGACATATCCGCGTAGAATGAATCCCACCTGCGTCCAAGACGCCCACCCAGGCTCTCATACCTCTTCTCACCCGGCTGGGCTTTCGGCCTGATAAGCCGCGCGGACAGCATGGGAACGATTGTGAAGCCGACGATGAGCGAGAACACAGTGGCGAAAACGACCGTGAGGCCGAACTGCAGGAAGAATCTTCCTATGATCCCGCTCATGAACGCGATGGGTGTGAAAACGACGATGTTGGTGAGCGTCGAGGCAATGACGGCGACCGCGACCTGCCCCGTGCCCTGCACGGCGGCCTCGTGCGGATCCACTCCGTCGTGAACGAGGCGGCTGATATTCTCTATGATAACGATCGAGTTCGTCACAAGGGTTCCTATGGAGATTCCCAGAGCCATCAGGGTCATGATGTTGAGGGTGAATCCCGCACCATCCATCAGCAGAAAGGTCGCGATCACGGACACCGGCATGGACAGCGCCGCCACAATCGTCTGGCGGACGTTATGCAGAAAGATCAGGAGGAGGATCACCGTGAGCATGATCCCTATACCGATGTTGGACAGAACGTCCTTTACCGCATCCTCTACGAACAGCGCCGAGTTGCTCGACATCTCTATCGCGATATCGGGATCGAGCGTGACCCTGAGCTCGTCGATCGCCCTGTAGACATCCCTGGCAACGAGAACCGTGTTTCCATCGGAGCGCTTGTTGACCGACAGCCCTATCACCGCCTGGCCGTTGTAGGTCGACGACTCCCTGAGCTCCTCGGTCGTATCGAGTATCTCCGCCACCTCCGACAGGGGGATGCTTCCCCCACCGGAAAGCGGAAGCTGGAACTCCGCAAGCTCACCCGGGCTCTTGATCTCACCCAGAAAGCGCAGTGTCGTCTCGGTTGCCCCCCTGGTTATATGCCCGGCCGGCACGTTGACATTGCCGTATGCAAGCACCGCCATCACATCTACGAGGCTAAGGCCGTATGCGCGAAGCCTCTCCGGAGCCACCTCGACTCGGATCTCCCGCTCGCGTTTCCCCGTTATGCTCACGTCCGCGACCCCGTCGATCCTGCTCAGCCTGTCCTTTATATCCTTGTTCGCTATACGGTATACATCCTCCAGCGGCCTCGGAGCTGAGACGGCGAGCTCGATTATAGGAAACGCGGATATGTCGAACTTGGATATGGCCGACTTCTCGGCGCCGTCGGGCATATCCGCCTGTATGGCATCCACCTTGTCCTTCACGTCGATCGCATCGAGATCCACATCCGTCTCGAGCTCGAACTCGATGAAGACCTGGGAGAGGTTCTCCATAGAAACGGACTGAAGATCCTTCACATTCGCTATGGTCGATACGGCGTCCTCGATCTTTCGTGTCACCTGGCTTTCGACCTCCTCGGGTGAAGCGCCGGGGTAGACCGTGGTCACGATGATGAAAGGAAATTCAATGTTGGGCATCATCTCTATGACCATGCGGTTGTACGAATAGAAACCTAGTATCACGAATGCGAGGAGAAGCATTGTAGTGAGTACGGGGAGCCTGACGAATATCCTGATCAGATTCATCCTACCTCCCTCCCCCGCCGTGCACGATCTTAACGAGGTCCCCGTCGAACAGCCGTGTCTTTCCGAATTCGACCACCCTATCACCGGCCCCCACGCCCGAGAGGACCTCCGCCTCGTCGGAGGTGATGAGACCGGTCTCGATCTTGCGGAGCCGGGCTATGTCCTTCCCATCCCCGCCCCTCTCGACGACGAAGACCGAATAGTCCCCCTTCGAGCCGATCAGGCTTCCGACAGGGATCTTTACGGCCTCCGCCCTTTCGGCCGTAAGCACCCTGAAGGATACGAGCAGCCCGGGGATCAGCCTCCTCTGGGGATTTGGAAAAACGGCCTCCCCCGACAGCAGGTGGGTGCTGGGATCGGCGGCCAGATCCAGCCTGGATACGAAGCCCTCACCCGATTCGCCCGTCTCCCTGGAGTACCAGACGGCCCTCTGCCCAACCTCCAGCGCCATCGCCTGCCTGCTGCCGGCCTCGAACTGTATCTTGACCGTGTCTATCCTCGCTATCCACACGAGGGGGGAGTGGGCGCTCGCCATCTCGCCCTCTTCGGCCAGGACCGTCGTAACCACTCCCGGATGGGTTGCAACGAGGTTCGTGCTCTCGGTCGCGTTGTCCAGGTCTGTCTTCGCCACCTTGAGCGCCACCTCGGCCTTGTCGAGCGCCTGCTTGGAGATCGCCCCCTCCTCGTAGAGGTTGCGCATGCGCTCTGCGTCTCTCAGGGCGTCCTCGTACAGGGCCCGGGACCTGTTGTACGAATGTAGCATCGGATTGGGGGCCGTCTTTTCCAGGCGGATCACGACATCACCCTTCCTGACCCTCTCCCCCTCTCTCTTGGCGACCTCGACGATCCTTATAGAGTTCGTGGATACGATCGAGTACTGGAACGAGCCCTCGACGGTTCCGGCCAGCGCCGTCCAGACCTCGAGCCCGCCGGTCTCGGCCTCGGCCACCTCCACGGGCTTGCCCTGAGCCTGCTGAACGGAACGGATGCTCGCGAATGACTCCACCCTGCTGACCTGCCAGAACCTTATCGCGAAGATCGCGGCGACCGCGATGATTACGATCCAGATTATCAGCGACCTGCGGCTCCTTTTCGCCCCCGTTCTGTTACTCATGATCTCTCCCCTCTTCGTCTCCGGTTACAGCTTTGAGGAAATCTGCGCTACCCACCGATAGTTCGAGGTAGGCCTCGGATATCTTGCACGTGTAAAGGGCCTCCGCAAGCTGCCCCCTGGCCGTCGTCATGGCGAGCTCGGCGTCGAGCCTCTCGAGAGGCGTCGCCAGCCCGTTCTCCAGTCTTATTATCGACAGCCTGTGGGCCTCCTCGGCAAGCCTGACCGCCTCGACACGGCCCTCCAGCGCCGTGATCGCGTTCTCGAGCGACAGCCATGCCTGCCTCACGGCGAGGGCCTTGTCCCTCTCGACCCGCGCGAGCTCTATCTCGGCGGTGCGCAGATCGGCCTCCGCCCTGCCTATCTTGCCCTTGGCGCTCAGCCCGTCAAAGATCGGTATCTGGAATCCTATCGCTATGGAAGCGTTGTCTGCAACGAGCTCCTCCTCCGGGAAAGTGCCGCCCGACCACTGGGTTTGAATCCCGTAATTGGCCGAGAGCTGAAGCATCGGATATCGCTCGGCCTTGGCTATACGCAGGAACTGCCTCCTGGCCTCGACGTAGTGCTCCAGCCCTCTGAGCTCGGCGTTCTCGTTGCGCATAATACCAACGACGGTCTCGATAGGCGGGGGATCGGAAACCTCCTCGAGCGAATCCACCAGGATGATCTCCGTCTCCGGCTCCAGGCCGCACCGGCGCCTCAGCACAGTCAGCGCCTGATCGAGATCGTTCCTCGCCTTTACCAGAGGGGTCTTCCTGTTCGCCAGTTCCACCTCCGCGCGCATCACATCGAACCGGCTCACCGTTCCGGCCCTGTAGCCGGCCTGCGCCACCCTCGTGGCCTCTTCCGTTTCCTCGAGCGCCTTCTCGCTTATCCGCACGAACTCCGCCGCAAGCAGGGCCCCGAAATACGCCTCCCTCGCCCCGAAACGGACGTAATCGGCAGTCGTGGCCTCCCGGCAGCTGTACGAAGACAGGAACTCCCGCGCCGCGCTGAGCCCAGCGGACACGCGGCCCGCCGCCCACAGGACCTGGGTGAGCGTGGCGGCTCCGACAAAATCGTTGTCCTCGCCTATGTCCACCCTCGCGGGCATATCGGTACCCTGGCGAAACTCCTCGGGCAGGAAGAACGAGGGCTTGATCACGTTACGCCCGTACTGCCCCGCTATGGTCAGGTGCGGCATGGCGTTCGATTTTGCCTCCAGCACGTCAGCCCTCGCCCCCGTGACAGCCTCGGACGCCTGGCGAAGCATCTCATCGCTCTCGAGCGCCAGCTCGATCGCGCCCTCGAGGGTCAGGGTGACGGGCCCGGCCCGAAGAGCACCGACCGCCGTCAACAGAGAACAGAAAAGTACAGTCGAAACAACCACCCACCGGAACGTCTCACCATTGCGTACGGTCGAGCTCGAAATCATAAGGTTCCCTCCATCTATTATCTATCCCCCTGCGCGGCCTCCAGGGGCCTAAGCAGCAACCTGTCCATGATCGCCGGGATGTCATCGAAATCATCCACACGCCCGCTCTCGGCCAGCATATGAGCGAGGCCCTGGACTGCACTCATCATTACAGTCGCGAGAATCGCGGGAGCCCCGGCGGGAATGTCGCCTCGATCCATCGCCTCGGCGAGATCGTCCATCAATGTCTCTCTCTTCTTCGAGATCTCCTCCTTCACGAGCCCCCCGAGTATGAGGGGATTCTCGTTGAGGTAGACCAGAAAAACCTCCGGGTGCTCCTTCATATAGGCGGTCGCCGCCGCGAGCGTCTTCCTGACTCTTTCCATCGGCGCATCCCCGGGGTTACGAACCCCATCGGTGACAGATTGGAGCTCGTCGATATGCCTCACGATCAAGGCGCGCAGTATCTCCTCCTTGCCCTCGAAGTGGCTGTAGAGCTTCCCAACGGATAGCTCGGCATGCTCCGAGATCCTCTTCATGCTCGTATTCTCGTATCCGTTATGAGCGAAGAGCTCCGCCGCCGCCGACAGTATCGCCTCCCTGCACCTTAGGGTCTCGCGCAGCCTCCTGCCGGAGGTGCCGTTTTTCCTGTTACCTTCCATGAATCCCGTTCCTGGTAATACGGTCCCCTCATTAAGCTGAATCCGAATTCAGAATATGAATTCAGATTCTGAAATATATGCAAATCGGGTTTTTCTGCAACGAAATACTTAATAATACAGATAAATAGGTAATTACACCCAGTGACGATCGTTGCAGAGGGAGGGGGATCCACCGGGGCAATGCAGCTTATCTTTATAATACATGGTGGCAGCGGAGGCCGCTGCCGGCCGTTGCGGCCGGGACGCAGGACCTATGGCCCGGGCAATCACCGCCGCCCGCCGGCGGCGGCAGAAGCCGCTCTACAGCAGTTTATCCGCCGCGACGGATAACCGCCCCGTCGAGCCTTGACCCATATGTAATCTACCGCCCGGTCCTGATCCAGGCGCCTAGAACGGATCGGGGACCTCCAGGTCCTGTACCACGACTATATGCATGACCAGGCATGCCTTCCATTTGAAATCGATCGGAACTCCCCGGACCTGGGGATCGGGATCGACATCACCGTTGAGCACGGTGAACTCCAGGATGGGATTTACATTATCGGTGAAATCCTCGAGCGCCCTGCTCAGCAATTCCACCCCGGGCTTGTACAGATCGGCCCTTATCATCCTGCCAAGCGCATCCCTCACCGACTGCGTGCTGTAGGCGAGCACCGTGTCGGGACCGTCCGGCACATCCGTCCTCCGCACCTCGACGGCCCCCGAGATCACCCAGTCATCGACCTGCTGGAAATCCGTAACCCCGTACGAGGCGCTCACGACGACCGCATGCTTGATCTCCGAGCGCGATACACCTGCGTCCTCGAGCACATCCTCTATCTCCTCGGCGAAATCGACCGATACGGGCTGCCCCGCCCAGACGGCGTATTCACTGAACTCCTCGAAATCCACGCACGTCTCGTTCGTCAGCACGATCTCGATCACCTTCTCCTTTAGGATGCAGCCCGTTTGGCAAACCATCATGCACAGGACGAACGCTACAGCGATCAGTATTACCTTTGCTTTCATAATCTCACACCCCTTGTGCTTCTTCAGTTGCCGAATGATATCCCAAACGAAAAGCTGTTCTGGGCTGCGACGTTGTACTCCGCATGCAGGTTCACGTAAGCGAGGTTCAGCGAGAGCCCCATCGTCAGGTGAAGCGTCGTGTTCTGGCCGAAATCGATCTCTATATCCTCGGCCGTCCCCGACGCCTCGCTCTCGTACGCCACATCCATGGAAAAGACATCGACCGCAAGGCCGGTGTATGGCTGGAGCACCAAGAGCCCCCTCTCGAACCTCTTCCCCGCCTGAACCCCGGCGGTGAAGGCGCTCGAGTCCAGAAGGTCATCACCGACCGAGAACTTCTGCCAGAAGAAACCGGCCGAAACATCAACCGGGAGGTCGGGCCCCCTGTACTGTGAAAGGCTGTGCCTGAGACCGAATCCGAATATGCTTATATTGCCCAGCTCCACATCCCCCGTGTTGATGGCGAAGAACCTGATCAGGGCCTCCGTTCCTCGAAACGCCCCGATTCGAAGCTGGGGCACGGCCAATGCGAAGGAGTTGAGATCGAAACCGCCGGGAAAGGCGAATTGAGTTCCCCCGTTTCCATCCACCAAGACGGCCTCTCCGGGGCCCACGACGGTCGGGGCCTGCGTCGTGCGCTTGGGGCTGAATCCGCTCTCCGTCGTCGCGCCGAACGTCCTGTCGTCGCTGCCGAAGATTACGGACATGACCCTGAATCCGAAGCTGATGTGCACGCCGGTCTCCGGAATATGCGCCGAGTGGAAAAGGCCGCAGTTCAGATCGGACCCGAACGCATCGGCAAGCGGTTGAAGATAGCCGGTGCCGTTATCACCCGTATAGGCCTTGAGCTGGTCCTCGATCTGGGCCGAGGAGGGAACGGAGACAAATAGAAGCAGGAGTATTATTCCGATACTCCCCGCCAACCGGATCGAATCAGCCATTGAAACCTCCCTGTTGAAGCTCCGGTAGTCCATCTAAAGCCGATTCTATTACTCCGCCGGGAAGCTCGTAAAGCTAAATATGTTAGAAATTACGCTCCGCGAAGGCCGCTGGGCTTCACGGACTCCGTTTCTTTCGGAGGCCGCAGGCCCTTACCGCCGTCCCCGCCGTAAGGCGCCTGCCGTCCCGGCTCCTGTTCCGTGTAGACAGCCGGGACCTTCACGGACGCTACTCGTGCCTGTAGTATATCTTGCCTACGATCTTCCATCCGTCATCGAATCTGTACAGGGACATGTAATCGGTGAAGACGTGCTTGGAGTCCTTGTAGATCTCTATCCTGGCCACGGCCGCGTCACCGGTCACGTCGACAAAGGAGAACTCGTGCCTCGTCTCTCGCTTGGGAGGCCCGGGATTCCTCTTCTTGCCCTCCTCTATCCTCTTGATCCAATCATCCACGGACCACGTGGTCACCTTGCCCTCCGAGAGCAGGAACATCGTGAAGGCGGGATGGAAGCCCCCTCTCACAGCCTCCACATCCCTGTCGATATGGATACCCTTCACGTACGAATCCTCTATGACCTTCTTCACAGCCTCCTTCTCCACGTCCGCTTCTCCCGAGGCGGCCGCCGTCGAAAAACAGGCGAGCAGTGCCGCCGCAACGCAAATCGCAAGAGACCTCATGTCCTTTCCTCCTTGATCGAAGAACGCGGCCGGGCTCGAGAGACGGCCGGCCGTCCTGATACACCCGCACCTCCGCCGGCCTCGATCATAGCATCTTAATAGGTGTTCATGAATGAAAATCGAACCGCACCTGTAAATCCATGGCGTTCAAGGTCTTCCCTACGGTCCGCGCCCTCAGTGCCCCCCGCCGCCGATCATCGCAACCGCATGCGGCAGGATATCGACGAGCAGGCGCGCGCAGAAGACAGCCCCCCTGACCGAACCGGGCAGGTTGACGATGAGTGTGCTCCCGCTGACGCCGGCAACGCCTCTCGAAACGACCGCGTTCAGGGTCTCGGCGCATGATTCCCGCCGCAGGTGCTCTGCGATCCCGGGTATAAGGCGGTCGCAGAAGGCACCAGTTACATCGGGCGTATTGTCCCTGGGGCCTATCCCCGTTCCCCCGGTCGTGAGTATTACATCCTTGTCGGCGTTCTGCGAGAGGGCCCTCTCGATCTCCCCGGGGTCATCGGAGACGACGAGCCGTTCTATCCGGGCCTCCGGCAATCCGGCGGCAACCACCTCCGAGACGCCCGGGCCCGACCTGTCCTCGTAGTCACCGCGGGCCGCCCTGTCAGATATCGTAAGTACCAGTAGTTCCAATTGCAACCTCCCCGCTCGTGAGGACCTTCGCGAACACCCCCCTCTCGGGCATCACGCACTCACCTACGGCATCGAGGATCGAACAGCCGCCGGGGCATTCCTTGCCGATCTGGGTGACGACGAGCACGACATCCCCTATGGAGAGCTTCGTCCCGAGAGGCAGGGAACAGAGCTCGATGCCCCTCGTCGTTATGTTCTCGGCGAAATCGCCGGGCCCCAGGGAATCCAGCCTGCTCTTCATGTAATCGATGTCCTCCATTCCCAGAAGCGACACCTGCCTCTCCGACAAACCGGCGTGCGAGTCGCCCTCGATCCCGTAGCCCTCCCTGAAAACCGCCCTGTCGACGGGCCTCTTTCGCTCGCCCTTATTCTCCGATACGTTGAGCGATACGATCTCGAACGTCTTCATCCGATCGGCTCCTTCTCCTTGCTTTCCAGCTTGATCTCGCCTATGACCATGCTCCTGTCGACCGCTTTGCACATATCGTAGACCGTGAGCGCCGCCACGGTAACGGCCGTGAGCGCCTCCATCTCCACGCCGGTCTTGGCCGTTGTCACTACGGTGGAGCGAATCTTCACACTGTCTCCCTCGACCGTCAGGTCGACGCTTACGTCCTCGATCGGAAGCGGGTGACAGAGCGGGATCAGCCCGCCGGTCCTCTTCGCGGCCGCTATGCCGGCGATCCGGGCGCATGCCAGTGGATCGCCCTTTCGCACCAGGCCCTTCCGGATTATCTCCGAAGTCTCCCGGCCCAGTGATACGGCGGCCGTCGCCACCGCCGTCCTCTTCATGACCGGCTTATCCGAAACGTCGACCATCTTAACCCGGCCGGTCTGATCCATATGCGTGAAATCCATCCTTGCTCATCCTCCTATCTGGCACATCTTCCTATTGATGCAGGATGTGCCACGAAGAGGCTTCAGCGACACGGCTCTCGTGATGCTCCGCCTCAAATCGTCCAAATCGGCCCTTATCTCTATATCGGAGAACAGGCACGGCTTGAGGAACCCGTCGGTGGTGAGCCTCAGCCTGTTACACGTCTCACACGGGGGCGGCCTGTCGAACGACAGCTCGCCCGCTTCCCCCCCGATGTCCCTTCCGTAGAGCGAGAAGTGCTTGATCGTCTGAAGCTCGAGTTCCCTCTCTTCGCAGAAACGGCGCATGAGCGCGATCTCCTCCATAGATGTATCCTCGAAAACAATCATGTTTATCTTGACCGGGGCCAGATCCGCAACGATGGCGGCGTCGATCCCGGCGATAACGTCCTCTATCCTCCCACCTCGCGTGATCTCGCCGAACCTCTGCGGATCGAGCGTATCGAGAGATATGTTCACCCTGGAGAGACCGGCGTCCTTGAGCCTCCCGGCCTTATCCGCTGTCAGGAGCGATCCGTTCGTCGTCATGCAGATCTCCCCGAAACACCCCAGCGAGCTCAGCATGGCTACGAGCGACTCTATGCCCCTTCTCACCAGCGGCTCGCCACCGGTGAGCCTGATCCTCTCGATTCCGAGCTCCCCCGCGCAACGGGCCACGGCGGTTATATCCTCATAACCGAGTATCTCGTGGTCCGGCTTGAGCTCTATCCCCTCGGGCGGCATGCAGTAGACACACCTGTAGTTGCACTTGTCGGTGACTGATATCCTCAGGTAATCGATCTTTCTCCCGAACGGATCCACGAGCATTTGTAACTTCCGCCTTTACATGCATTCGATACGAACCGGAACGTACCGAAAGAATCACCTCGTGAGCGTGACCTGCACAATCTCCCCCGCAGCGATCTCCCCCTTACCGGCAGGGATCGACACGAAGCCGCCGGCCATAGCATAGGCATGAATATGCGCCGATCCGTGGTAATCGATGGGAACGGCCCGTCCCTCCGCGTCCAAATAGACCGGTACGTGGGTCCTGCGCTTGGATCTCCTCGTCCTTATCGCTGCGGAGAGCTCTGCATGAACGCGCGGCGGCGAATAACGCCCGCCCATCAGCTTGTAGCAGAAGGGTCTTACGAAGAGCTCGAATACGAGGAAGGTGGAAACGGGATTCCCGGGCAGCCCGAACACCCACTGTCCGTCCCTGCTTCCGAACACCGTAGGTTTGCCGGGCTTCATGGCCACACTTCTGAGCAGCAGCTCGAAGCCCCTATCCTCGAGGACGGCCGGCACATGATCGTATTCGCCCATCGACACACCCCCCGTGAGGAGGAAGACGTCGATCCCCGGATCCTCCCGATCGAGCACCGCCCCTATCGCATCCGGCGTATCTTGTGGGATACCCAGCAGAACGGGATCGGATCCCGCCCGGACCGACTGCGAGTACAGCTGAAGGCTGTTGCTGTCACGGATCTCGGCCCCTTTGGGTGTTTCGGACGGCTCCACGAGCTCGTTGCCCGTGGCCGCTATGCCCAGTACCGGCCTCCTGGAAACCACGACGGATGCGTACCCGGCACCGGCCAGCACCGCGATCTCAGCCGGCGTCAAGATCGTCCCGGCGCACAGTATCAGATCTCCGGCCTTCAGGTCCTCCCCCTTCCGGCAGATATTGTCCCTCTCATCCCGGGCCGTCACGGTCATGATGCCGTTCTCGAGCTTGGTATCCTCTACCATCACGACACGGTCGGCACCGGGGGGTACGACCCCACCGGTCATGATCTTCGAACACTCCCCCTCCCCTATCCGCTTTTCTGGAATGCGACCGGCCGCTATCGTCTCGACAACCTCGAGCGGCATACCGAGATCGGCCGATCTGCAGGCGTAACCGTCCATGGCGGACTTGTCGAACGGGGGCATGTCCACATCGGAGACGGCATCGCGCCTGAGAACCCTCCCGAGGGCCCTCTCCAGCGCCACGGTCTCCTCCTCTAGCGGGCGGGCCGAACCCAGAACCCTCTCGAGCGCCTCCTCGAACGGCACCATGGGAACATTTTCATCGTTCATCCGATCATCCTTCCTCGATTTCCTTCGAATCACCGCAAGCCGAAGGCGGCGCGTCTTCCGGCCAGGAGCCGGCGAGCCTTATGATCTCGAGAACCGCCGTCTCCGGCAGATCGAGCCTCTCGACCAGCCGCTCTACGACACCCCTGCCGACGGGTTCCCCACGCACCACGTCGGCCTTTCGAGCGGCCAGCGCCGCTGTCGGCTTCCGCTTTTTACCGCCGGGCAGGTAGATGGCGCAATCCGGTTTTATCTCGGCCATGATCGAGTTGCTTTCGATCACTACATAATCAGCCCCGCCCGCCGCATCGACTACATCGTCGAAGCCGGCGCCCATGTGCAAAAAGATGTTATCCATCCCGGATTTCTCCTCACCGTGACCTATCTTGACGTGGACGGCTCCCGGGATCAGCCCGCAGAGCGAACTCGCGAGCTCCGTCTTACCCACGTTCGAATGTGCACCGGTCACAACGATCGTCCTCATACCCGCCTCCCGGCCGTTGCTAGAAGCAGCCGAGCTGACACCTCACGATCTTGATACCCTCCCGGTTACAGCTCTCGCCGATCTCAGAGACCGTGACGGAATACTTCCGTGACAGCTCGAAGGCCCTGGCGCACGGCATGACCCTCCTGCCCGGCTCCTCCTCCGCCGCCTCGGACACCATCCTATCCAAATCTTCCCTATTCATCCGTATCTCCTTCGACAACTCCCTCGAGGTAAATCGAATAGGCGGACTCCATGGAGTTGACCACCTCTTCCCTGTACCTGGTCCACGCTGCGATGAGCCTCTCTCCGAATTCCGTCAGACTCGTCGAGCCCCCGTCCGGACCTCCCCTCCTCTTCATCACGAGCCTGCGGCCGAGGCCCTGCTCGGTCCTCTTTATATCCCCCCATGCCTTCCGGTACCCCCTGCCCAGCACCAACGCCGCTTCCTGGATAGACCCGCACTCCTTTACCGCCGCAAGGAGCCGCCACTTGCCGTCCCCGAAGACCCCGGCCGCTCCATCGGCCGACAGATACAGTCTCGCTCCAGGTTCCATATCCTATCCCTCCTATTATCGAATGCCCGCCGTGACCTATCAACGGCCGCAGAGCCCTCATATCTCACGGCTGCACAGCCCTCATATCTCGAGGAACTTTATCGCGCTCGCCTTTATTATCACGTAAATTCCACTCCCCACACGCAGGCCCAGCCTGACCACGGATTCCTTCGTGAGAAGCGCGGTGATCTCCACTCCGATATCCGCAACAACCTCGACGCCGAGCCTCGACGGAGAGATGTCCTTCACCGTTCCCTCGAACACGTTCAACGCGCTCGTACTAGGCGCCTCGGTGGCTATCGCCACATCCTCGCTGCGGATCATGGCATGACCCTCGGCTCCCCGCGCGTCGGAGAGGATCCTGAATGCCGCGGCGCCGCACCTGAACTCAGCCACCCCCTCTCTCTCCCCCCCACCCGTTATCCTTCCACGGAAGAAGTTTCTGAGGCCCACGAACCTGGCCACGAATTCCGATTTCGGATGCTTGAATATGCTGCCGGGAGAACCTGCCTGCACGATCCTCCCCTCTTCCATGACACCGATCCTGTTCGCCAGCGATACCGCCTCTTCGTAATCGTGCGTGACATGGACTATGGTAACACCATCCCTGTTGAGCCTCCTGAGCAGGGCCCTCATCTCCGACCGGGCGCTTATATCCAGCGATGATATCGGCTCGTCAAGAAGCAGGCATCCGGGCCCGGTCGCCAGCGCACGGGCCAGCGCCGTCCTCTGCGCCTCACCTCCCGACAGGGTGTCGGGTCTTCGGTCCAGGATAGCCTCTATCTCGATATCCTCCGCCAGCCTTCTTACCCTTTCCCCTACCGCGCGGCGGTCGATGCCCCGGCAACGCATGCCGTATGCTATGTTGTTCCTCACCGACAGGTGCGGGAACAGGGACTGGTTCTGGAACACGAGCCCTATGCCCCGCTTCTGTATCCTCTCGTTCGTTATATCCCTGCCGTCCAGGACGATCCTTCCGGAGTCCGGGGTGACAATGCCCGTGATCGTCTCCAGCAGGACCGTTTTCCCGACACCGGACTCGCCGAGGAGAACGAAGTACTCCCCGGCGGCGACATCGAACGATACACCGCTTATCGAAAAGTCGCCCAGCCTCTTCGAGAGCCTTTCTACCTCAAGCATCTCTCCCCCTCCTCGCAACGACCCGCAGTACGATGAAGAAAAACAGGCATATGGCTATGAATAGGGCGGAAACGGGTCTGGCGTATTTCAATCCGAAGGCGCCGAAGCGCTCGTAGATCAGTACGGGTGTTATCATCGGATGGTAGGCGACCACCAGCACGGCTCCGAATTCGCTCATGCCGCGGGCCCACATGAGGATCAGGCCGGAGAGGATCGATCTCCAGGCCATGGGCACCGATATGGTGAAGAAGACCCGTATGGGGGAGGCGCCCAGATTCAGGGCGGCCTTCTCGAGCCTCTCGGGGACGGCCGCGAAACCGTCCCTCGCGCTGTTGATGACAAACGGCACACTCACAAACGCCATCGCAGCCATTATGCCGGCATACCCGCCTACGAACCGTATTCCCACCTTCCCCGCCAGCGACCCTATTACAGTATCCCTGGAGATTATCCCCAGCAGGGCGATACCGGCTGCCGAATGCGGTATGACTATCGGGACGTCGATTATGCCGTTGACGAGCCCCTTCAGGGGAAAACTCTTCCTGGCAAGGAAGTATGAGAGGGGCAGCGAGAACACCGCACATACCAGGGTCGCCCCCATCGACGTGAAAAGCGTCAGCCATATGCTTCCCACGACCTCCCCGTCCCGGGCCGTTTCACCGAACTGCTCCAGAGAGGTGTTCAGGAACATTCCTATCAGCGGCGCAACTATGAACAGAAGCACGAGACCGCCGAGGGCTGGAAATATTATACTAACGGGCTCGATCCTCCTGCTCGCCATATTCGTATCACGCTCCGCTCCTTGTGGCGAACCTCTTGAGACCATCGGGCAGCTCGTCATAATCCTCCACGGAGGACGGCACCACGGACGGCTGTCCGTTTCTCTCCATGACCGCCAGCCCCTTGGATTCATCGAGCAGGAACTCAACGAACCTGATCGCCAGCTCGGGCTGCTGGGAGCTTCGCGGCACCGTGACGCCGTAGACCATGGGAGCGCCCCTCTTCGTAATGACGGTGCCCGGCTTCTTGCCCGAGATATCCACCGAGACCGAAGCGTACAGATCGGAGAGCCCGGGCTTCTTGAGATTGATCTCGTCCGGCAGAACGAGGTACTGCAACCCGTGCTGCTGCGCCACCGAACGGTAAAGGAATATATAATCGATCGTTCCCGATTCCAGAAGGGCCAGAAGATCAGTCTCCTTGGGCCTGATATACTCGTTATCCTTCTCCAGCAGGGAACCGCTCAGCCCATCGAGACCGTAATGCCTCTCCGCGAGCTTCACCGTAAGGACCGCCCTGTAGCCGCAGGGATCCGAGTTCGGATCGGACCTGCCGAACGCGACGTCGTCCCGGAGCAGTATCTCGTGCCAGTTATCCGCGTCGATCTCTCCAGCCGACCGGGATCCGTCATGATAAACGATCGCCATCTCGTTGCTGGCGAACTTGATGTTCCAAGCCGCATGCTCCGGTATGAGCAGGGCGTCTATAACCGAGTAGTCGGCCGACGCCATCACGTCGCACCGCCTCCCGAGGTCCGATATCTTTCTCGCGCAGGTCCTGCTACCGGCCGCTTCCAGAGATACCTTCACCCCTGGATTCTCCTTCTCGAACGCCTCCGCTATCTCCTTGAACGGAACCGAGAGGCTTCCGGCGTGAAAGATGATCAAATTCCTCGAATCATCCATTTTCCCCTCCCGGGAGCAGGACGGGGCCACCACGGCCAGAACGACGGCCACAGAGACCAGGGCCGAGAAACCGGATCTCACCTTGAAACTGATCATACAGAATCGCCCTCCTCCTCATGATCTGAGTAACAACTGTCACTGCTGCGTAGTTATAGATACTAAAAGGGAGACCGCTGTCAAGGGATATGTTTATTTAAACATAACGGTGCGGCCTTGCTGCTCCCGGGAGTGCCCGGAGCGGATCGCAATCCGCCGTCTTACAGGCGCACCGCACATCCCACGACGAAAAAGCTAAGTAATTATTTATCAACCTATTATAAAATGACGCCCCCCGTGCCGTATTAAACTTTAAATAATAATTTGTGCTTTATGCAAATAGTTAAAAGGTGTATATTACTATCTCTTGAATCATGGAATCCACTGATGCCCCGAGCAGGAGAGTACCACCGATGTCGAAAGAACGCATTTCGCAGATGAAGGACGCGCATGAAGTACTCTGCGAACTCCCCTTCGAGGTTATCGAACTCGAGAGGGGATATGCCAACAGATGGCTCAAGGTCGACCTGGACAGGAACGAGATCACGCATCACCCCGTATCGGAGCAGATGAAGGAGCTCTGGACGGGGGGCAAGGGATTCGACCTGTGGTTGACCTTCCAGGAGATCTCCAAGGATACGAAATGGGACAGCAACGAGAACCCGATATGCTTCTCGTCGGGCCCTCTCGGCGGGACAACATCGTTCCCCGGATCCGGAAAAACCCTGGTGACCGCGATCTCCCCCATAACACATTCGGTAATGGACTGTAACGTCGGCGGTTACTTCGGTCCCTATCTCAAGTTCTCAGGTTTCGACGCGATGATGGTGATAGGCAAATCGACCGGGGACGTGATCGTTCTGATCGATGCGGTAGCGGGAAAGGCTACGATCGAGAGGGCGCCGATGGAGAGCGTCGACTCGCACCTTCTGTCCGAAGAGCTTACACAGATGTACGCCGACGGCGAGCTCGACCGCAGGAACATCGCCTGCGTGACGGCCGGCAGGGGCGCCGAGCACACCCGCATGGGCGTATTGAACTTCTCATTCTGGGACTGGAGGCGCGGGGTAGCCAGGATGAAGCAGGCGGGACGGGGCGGCATCGGAACCGTGTTCAGAAACAAGAACGTAAAGGCCCTCATAGTGAAAAACCGGCAGATCACGCCCGCCTGGAGGATAGAGGAGAACAAGGTCGCCAGTCTCACCGCGCCCAAGAAGATACACGAACAGGATTGCAAGCTGGATATCGAGGAGATCCGCAGTATCGTGGAGAGCTGGAAGACGGATCCCGAGTACGTCATAGAGATGATGCAGGACATCCAGGACAGGTTCAGGTACATATCCCAAACGGCGCTGGACGAGATCTGCAGGATGACGGGGAAACCGAAGTCACACCTCTACCACATAGCGACGTTCTACAAGGCATTCAGCCTGGAGCCGAGGGGGGAGACGATAATACAGGTATGCATGGGTACGGCATGCCACGTCAAGGGCTCCGCCAGGATAATCGATTCATTCGAACGCATCCTCGGCATCAAGACCGGAGAGACCACAGAAGACAACAGGTACACCCTCGAGGCGGTGGCCTGCCTCGGGGCCTGCAGTATCGCTCCCGTAGTCAAGATCGGTGAAGAGGTCTTCGGTAACGTCCGGGCGAAGGACGTGCAGAGGCTGCTGGAGAAGGCGGGCACCGGGAGCAAACGGGGCCCTGCCCCGCCGAAGCGAGAGGGCGGCACGGGACACGGAGGGATCAAGCCGTCCGACCTCGAGAGGATAGCGGCAGAGCGGAAAAAGGCGGAGGGCTCTTACAAGGGGATGCTGATGGTCTGCACCGGCACCGGCTGCGTGTCGGCCAAGGGTTTCGTCATCCGGGACAGGCTCGAGGCCGCACTCGCCGAGAGGAACCTGGACAAGGACTACCTGGTGGTCGGTACGGGATGCAACGGATTCTGCGCCATGGGGCCGATCATCGTCCTGCAGCCTGATGGGACCTTCTACCAGAAGGTCGGGGAAAAGGACGTGGACGAGATAGTCGACTCCCTCGCCGAAGGGCGGATCGTGGAGAGGCTTCTTCATGAAGATCCGGTCTCGGGCAAGATCAACGAGAAGATGGATCAGATCACCTTCTTCAACAAGCAGCAGCTTATCGCGCTGCGGAACAAGGGACTGATCGATCCGGAGAATATCGACCACTACATAGCCCGCGGAGGATACGGCGCGCTGAGAAAGGTCCTCGACGGCCTCGAGCCGGAGGAGATCAGGAAGGAAGTCACAGCTTCCGGTATAAGGGGACGCGGCGGTGGGGGTTTCCCGGCCGGGGTCAAATGGGAATCCGGATACAGGGCGTCGGTGGAAAGGAAAGAGCCGGTATACGTTGTCTGCAACGCCGACGAGGGCGATCCCGGCGCTTTCATGGACAGGAGCATCATAGAGACCGACCCCCATTCGGTCATCGAGGGAATGATAATAGGCTCGTACGCGATGGGGGCGTCCGAAGGATTCATTTACATAAGAAAGGAATACCCGCTCGCCCTGGTACGTTTGCGAAAGGCGATCGAGCAGTGCCGGGAGTACGGACTTCTCGGCGATGACATCCTAGGCAGCGGACACAGCTTCGACATACATGTGCACAGGGGGGCGGGCGCATTCGTCTGCGGCGAATCGAGCGCTCTCATGGCCTCGATGGCCGGGAAGCCCGGAGAGCCCCGGGCGAAATACGTTCACAGCGTCGAATACGGATTCAGGGACAGGCCCACGGTGCTGAACAACGTCGAGACATGGGCCAATATCCCCCAGATAATCGAAAGGGGCTCCGGGTGGTTCGCCTCGATCGGCACGGGCGATGTGAGCGGGAATCCTTGGGGCGGATCCTCCGGCACGAAGGTCTTCTCGCTGGTGGGGGACATAAGAAACACCGGGCTCGTAGAGGTGCCCATGGGAATAACACTGCGCGAGATCATAAAGGACGTCGGCGGGGGAATACCCGGTGGCCGCAATTTCAAAGCCGTGCAGACCGGCGGCCCGTCGGGCGGATGCCTGCCGGCCGAAAAGCTCGATATGGAGGTCGATTTCGACTCGCTCACAGAGGCGGGTTCGATGATGGGATCGGGCGGTATGATAGTGATGAATGACAAGACGTGCATGGTCGATGTCGCGCGATACTTCGTCGATTTCCTGATGGACGAATCGTGCGGAAAGTGCACGGCCTGCCGCGAGGGGCTGTACCAGATGCACAACATACTGAACCGCATATGCACGGGTGAGGGGAATCCGGGCGACATAGAGGCCCTCGAAGACCTGTGTCACACGGTCGCCGAGACGAGCCTCTGCCAGCTCGGGGGATCGGCGCCGAACCCGGTCCAGAGCACGATCAACTACTTCCGCGGTGAGTACGAGCAGCACATCAAGGAGAAGAAATGCGCCGCGGGAGTTTGCAAGGCCCTTATCACATACAGGATAAACGGAGAGAACTGCACGGGGTGCACGCTCTGCGCGAAGAACTGCCCGACAGGGGCGGCGGCGGGCGAACCGAAGAAAATCCACGACATCGATGCCGGCAAGTGCATCAAGTGCGGGATCTGCTACGAGGTCTGCAAGTTCGACGCGGTGGAGGTGGTATGATGGCCGTAGAGAAGATAGACATAAAGATAAACGGCAAGAAGGTCTCCGTCGTGAAGGGCACCTTCCTCCTCGAAGTGCTCCGTGCAAACAAGATAGTGGTCCCGACATTGTGTCACCACAAGGACCTCACGCCTGCGGGGGTATGCAGGCTCTGTGTCGTCGAGATAGAACAGCGGGGCAGGAAGAAACTCGTAACATCATGCAACTATCCCGTAAGAAGCGCCATAAGCGTGGAAACGGAATCCGAGAGGGTCAAGAAACACCGCAAGACGCTTGCCGAGATGTACCTGGGAAGATGGCCCGAGGTGCAGGTGATCAAGGACATCGCCGCCGTGTGCGGGGCGACGGACAAGGAAAGATTCAAGAGCGAGCTGACCGACGATAACCCCAAGGCCTGTGTCCTGTGCGGCCGCTGCGTGAGGGCGTGCAGCGAGTTCATACTCGAGAGGATCATCGATTTCGCCGGCCGTGGCATCAAGCGTCATCTGACGATGCCCTTCGGCGAGGTGGACCCCCACTGCATCGGCTGCACATCGTGCGCCTACGTATGCCCGACAGGTGCCATCGAGATCATCGACGACATGAACCATCCGAACGATCCCATCATGATCCGCAACTACGGCATGAGGATCAACGCCGAGATGGCGACGCTGGACAAGGACCAGTGCCGCATGAGGGAGGTCGGAACGGCGAACATCGTCGACGTCATGGACGCGTACGACCTGCTGCCCGTGCACAATTACAAGTTCGGCTCCCACGCCGATACGCCGAATATCAACTCGGTGAAGCTCAAGAGGGAATACTACACCCAGGATTCCCCCGACGGCTGCTGGAAGGGCTGCTCGATGGCATGCGCGAAGACCGTGGACGGCTTCGAGATCAAAACGGGGCCCTACAAGGGCCAGATCGTGACGGTGGACGGCCCGGAGTACGAGACGGCGGCCGCGTGCGCGAACATGGGCTGCTTCGACAGCGACTTCGTGGTGGAGTTCAACTTCTACTGCGACACCTACGGGCTCGATACGATATCGGCCGGGACCTGCATGGCGTTCGTGATGGAATGCTATGAGAACGGCATAATAACCAAGGAACACACCGGTGGAAAGGAGCTGAAGTTCGGGGCGACCGCCGAGGTCCTCGAGTGCCTCCACGAGATGGCGGAGGGGAGGGGTTTCGGTGTCGAGGTCGGGCAGGGAATCCGCTGGCTCAAGGAGAAATGGATAGAGGAGCTCGGAGCCGACGCCGACTTCCTTCAGGATATAGGTATGGAGGTCAAGGGTCTCGAGTACTCCGAGTACGTTTGCAAGGAATCACTCGCCCAGCAGGCGGGATATACCATGGCGGTCAAGGGGCCGCAGCACGACGAGGCATGGCTCATCTTCATGGATATGGTCAACAACCAGATACCCTCCTTCGAAGACAAGGCCGAGGCCCTCTACTACTACCCTCTCTGGAGAACGTGGTTCGGCCTTCACGGCCTCTGCAAGCTGATCTGGAACGACATCGTCCCGCTCAGCAACAAGAACTACAAGCCCCAGGAGGCGGCGAAGGTGCCCGAGCACGTCGAGGACTTCTTCAAGTTCTACGAGGGCATGACCGGCAAACCGCTCGACGAGGAGGGGATGCTCGCGCAGTCGGCGCGCGTCCACAACCTCCAGCGCATCATGACGCGCATGCTCGGGTTCGGAACGCGCAAGGACGACATGCCGCCGTACAGGGCTGTGGGGCCCGTAACCGTAGAGGAGTACGAATCACGGGCCGAGAGGTACGACAAGCAGATGAAGGAGATCATCGGCGTGGATCCGGATGGCAAGAGCACCGAGGAGAAGGTTGAGATAACGAGGAAATTCAGGACGAAGCAGTACAACGACGTCGTGGACGCCTCGTACGAGAGAAGGGGCTGGACCAGGAACGGCGTCCCCAAGATAGAGAGGCTCGAGGAGCTGGGGATCGATCTGCCCGAACTGGTGGAGATCATAAAGAACGACCAGTGATGGAACGGGGACATTCAGGCATATTCGACAGAAACGTCCCGGGAACGACGGAGATGCTTCAGAGGGCTACCGTGGGAATAGCCGGATGCGGCGGTCTCGGGTCGAACTCCGCGGTCGCGCTTGCCCGAGCCGGCATCGGGAAACTCATCCTGGTCGACCCCGACAGCATAGAGCCGTCCAACCTGAACAGGCAGTACTACTTCCAGTCGGACGTAGGAAAAGCGAAGGTGGAGGCCCTTGCCGGCCACCTGCGGGACATAAATCCCGAGATCGGGCTCGAGCTTCACGAGATCGAGCTCGAGCCGGACGGGATCGAAGGAATCTTCGGGGCGGCGGACCTGCTGATCGAGGCCTTCGACCGCGCGGAGAGCAAGCACTGGCTCATCGAGTCATGGTGCAGGATCTTTCCCGAAAGGCACATCGTCTGCGGAAGCGGAGTGGCGGGGATCGGCGCGCCGGAAACGCTCGAGGTGCGCTCATCCGGCTTCATTCATATCTGCGGCGACGGCGAGAGCGATTCCGGCATCGGGCTCTGCTCGGCCCGGATCGCCACAGTGGCGAACATGCAGGCGAACGTCGCCATAGAGATACTCTGCAGTCCGGGGAAGGATACAGCGCGGGAAGGGCCGGGCGTATCGAGGATCGAGCTGGAATGATTACCGTGAACAACAGGGACAAGCTCGAGTGGAGAGAGGGCATGACGGTCCAGGACCTGCTGGACGAGATGGGTTACGACTACGCCCTGATCACCGTAACCGTGAACGACGAGCTGATCCCCGAGGAGGACTACGCTCACCGGCCGGTAGAGGACGGCTCGGGAGTCGTCGTCTTCCATCTCGCCCACGGCGGATGATCCTATCCTCTATGATCGATCCGAACATATCAATCCCCTTCCATTCGGCAGGAATCATTGAAGGCGGTAGACCGGGTCTTCCGCGGTGAACGCCTCCTCCGCGTATCTTACAACGAACTCCTGGAGCTCTCCGGTCGATGCAGTCAGCACGATCGTGTTATCCCTTCTCTCGTGCTTGATATCCATACTCCCCTCCTCTATGCCTTTCTTCAGCCACTCGACGTCCAGGCTCGAGAGGGTCAGCACGTGCCCCTCCAGTTTCACCATGACGAAGGAGTGCGCCGGGATCACGTGGCCCATGTAGAATCCGTTGACCCCTTCCGGCTCTTCCGGAAAGATGTCCATGTAGAGCCTGCCGCCCAGCCGCAGAAGATGAACCTCGAACAGGCCGTCCTTCGCGGGATTGACGAGCAGTGACTGCTGCTCCTCCCTGATGATCAGCCGGTACGACTTTCCGTCCGACTCTATGAACTGCCAAGTCTCATCCTCCGGATCATCCGGATCGCCCCAGACACCCTCGAGGCCGTCCACCGAGACCAGGTCTTCGTCCGTGTAGAGGGGATGAACCGACAGCTGCCAGCAGCCCGGGATCGCGAAAACCGCGAATAGCACCAAGACGGAACACGCTATAAAACTTCTCTTCGACATCGTCATACTCCTCCCCGCCGGTTCAGGAAAGGATCGTACTCATCGACAAGGCCGTTCCTCAAGGCCCTCCGCTCCTGCCTTCCCCTGCCCGGCATAAGGCAAACTGCTATATAGAGATTCTCCTTTGAACCCGCCCGGACCTCGAGGCGCCTGCTCCTCTGCCCGAACCACGGGTAATTGCTCAGCGACGATAGCCTGCTGCCCTCGCCGCAGTAATCTATAACGTACCTGTCCGGCTCGCCTTCCGGATCGGGCTTGTGCATAACGACGCATACGCCCGACTTCGGGGGGGGCTCGTAGGAAGCAAGCCGGTAGGGACCCTCTATGCAGCCGGATAGACGGGCTTCGAGCTCGTCCCAGCTGACATCGGACCGGCTCCCGGCCACGCCTCCCGGCACATACCGCCCGGTTTCCGAATCCACCAGGACGGTGTCGTTCCCCATATCCCGCAGCACGGCGAAGATCACGACGGCGGTGACAGCGGCGGCCCCGAACGCCAGGGCCGGCCTCAAGAGCTTTCGGCGCATGCCGCGCTCGGGCACCATCGGTGAATCCACCCTCTTCTCGTCCACGGCGAACATAACCCGCTCCTCGAAATCCGCCGGCAGCGGCCCGGGCATGTCCCCGGCGGCGATCATCCCGGTTGTCTCGAGGACGCCCTGCATCTGCTTTAGGGCCGCAGCGCACCCGGGACACCTCTCTATATGCGCCATGAGCCTCGGGATCAAACGCTCGGGCAGATCACCGCCGGCGTAAAGCGCCAGCATCTCTCTAGCCTTCCTGCATCTCATGTTTCTCACCTCCGGCGTACTCCGGGTACAGATCGGCCAGTGCCTCCCTCATGCGGTTCCTGGCCCTTGCCAGGTGCACCCGTACCGTGCTGGTCCGGCAGCCCAGTATCTCCGAGATCTCCCCGACCGAAAAGCCCTGGAGGTCGCGCAGGACGAACACACGGCGCTGCTTGTCCGTCAGGCAGGCCGTGAGCCTGCCGACCGCCCCCTTGAATTCACCGTGCTCGGTATGAGCATCCGGGAGGGCGGAGCGGTCCTCGACCTCATACCCCCCGCCACCACCGTCGATCGGGGCGAATGAACGGCGCCCGTCTTTGCGCTTCCTGTCGATGGCCAAATTCACCGTCACCCGGTACAGCCAGGATGAGAATCCCCGCCCGGGATCGAATTTGGAAAGCGCCCCATGGATCCTTACGAAGACATCCTGGGCGATATCCTTGGCATCCTCGGAGTTCCCCACGATCTGATAGGCGATAGCGTTCACGCGGCGGCTGTACCGCCTGACCAGGGAGCCGAACGCATCCCGGTCACCGCTGCGGGCCAGCCCTATCGTCCTGAGTTCTTCCTCTCCCCGCATCAAGCCTGTCACCCTCCTGTCGGTCCGATCACTCATCATCATCGATTATCCGGATCATACAATGTACATTGCTCGGCCTCATAATGTAACACGAATCCATCAGCGGATCCGCTTACCTGATTCCGTTTTTTATGGAAGTGCCCGCGATCGCTGCGGCTTTCCGGTCTATTCTTCGTTCGAACCGCCCCGCGCCCCCTAGGAGGCGAGAATCCTCGTCAGGATCTGCTCGCGGACCAGGCTGAAGAACGGTTTGTCACAGTAGCTTCTTATCGCGACATAGCACCCGCCGCAATCGTTGCCCCTGGAGAACGTCTCTATGAGCTCCCCCTGCGATCCGGTCTCCAGCCGTTTGTGGGCACAGGGACGGTAATAGCCCTCGGGTGTTATGAGAAGAAAGCGGTAACCGGCCTTGCAGCCGTCGATGCGCCCCTCCGCGAAAAATCGGTACGTATTCTCGAGAATCGATACGGAATTGGCTATCCGCTTCCCCTCCCTCTTCATCCCGACGAGCCTGTCTATGATCTCCCTGAGCCTCTCTAGCTCACCGGGCGAGGAGATGAAATAATCGCCGTTGCCCGTTCTCAGCGTGGAATAGGCGCTGTAGGATATGCACGCTCCCCATTCCTCGGCTTTCTCGTACAGCTCTATCAGTACGTCGAGGTTCTCCCTGGAGATGGCCGTGTTGAGGATGATGTCGCCGTAACCCAGTCCCGTCAGCTCGGGGATCGTCTTCTCGAGACGGCCGTAGAGGCCCGGCAGCCTGCGGAATCCGTCGTGGCGCTCGTCCGGGAAATCGAGTGATACGGAGAACTGATTCACGCCGGCCTCCTTCAGATCGAGATATACATCCTTATCGAGAAGATACCCGTTCGAGACCAGTATCAAATAGGGGGTGCCGTTCGGCTCCTTGATCGCCCTCGCGATCTCCGCGATATCATCTCTCAATAGGGGCTCGCCTCCGGAAAGCTGCACCGCGACCGGCCGAAGCTCCGAGTACAGGGCGCCGATACGCGCCGGGGACATTCTCTCCTCGTTCTCCACGATGCCTCCCTTGTCGCAGTGCAGGCAGTCGGCGTTGCACGAAGAGGTAACCTCGAACGAGACGACCAGCGGTCTGTTGCCGAAATAGTTGCAGCAGCCCCTGAAGAAAAGCCTGGCCGTTTTATTCAATCCGAGTTTTTCCATGACAAGCAGTGTGATATTTACAATGCGGCGGGCGGCCGTGGAGAATTCAGGCATCACCGTGTCCGGCCGCCCCGATCCCTCTATTCAAGATATGCTGCACATCGGTGCCGAAACAACTCTTTTATCGAGATACCTTTTTAAGTACAATATGCCGTCAGGATTTTCCCGGGAGGCCTGAAACAGAGGAACGTAATGGATAAGAAGAAAGAGTACTACAGGATGACGGTGAAAGAGGCCCTCGATGAGCTCGGCACATCGGTCGATGGATTGACGGGCGGGGATGCGGAGGAGAGGCGGCGTGAGTACGGGGTGAATGAATTCTCGCCGGGGCGCAGGATCCCGAAATGGATGCTCTTCCTCTCTCAATTCAGGGACCTTCTCGTTATCGTGCTGATAGCGGCCGCGGCCATCTCCTTCGCCATAGGAAGCTACCGCGACGCGACGGTCATGATCATAATCGTGCTGATCAACGCTGTAATCGGCTTCGTCCAGGAATACAAGGTCGGCAAGATAATAGACAGCCTGAAGAACCTAATCCTATCACCCGCCAAGGCGATGCGCGACGGAGAGCTCTCCGAGATCCCCCAGGAGCAGCTCGTGCCGGGCGACATAATCAACCTCGAGTCCGGTGACAAGATCCCGGCCGATATAAGGATAATCGAATCCTTCGACCTGAGAACGAACGATTTCTCACTGACCGGAGAGTCCACGCCTCAGGGGAAAGGCAGCAACGCGATAAAGGAAAAGTGCGTCCTGGCCGACCGCGACAACATGGCCTACATGGGAACCACCGTAGCCTCGGGCAGCGCCAAGGGGGTGGTCGCGAGGACCGGAATGAATACCGAAGTCGGGAAGATCGCCGACATGACCCAGGAGACGGTCCACACGAAGTCACCTCTGGAGAAGGAGCTCGGTACGCTGGCAAACTGGCTGACGATAACCGTCGCCGTAATCGGTCTCATCCTCTTCGGCCTGGCCTTCTGGCAGGGTTTCAGCTTCTTCACCAGCATGGTCTACGCGCTCGGTATCGCCGTGGCGCTCGTACCGCAGGCGCTGCCGGCCCAGGTCACCGTCGCCCTATCGACCACGAGCAAGAGGCTGGCCGATAAGAAGGCCGTCGTGAAGAGCCTTCCCTCGGTCGAGACGCTAGGCTCGACAAGCGTCATAAGCACCGACAAGACCGGAACACTTACCAAGAACGAGATGACGGTCACGGCGATCTGGTTCAACGGAAAGCGGTACTCGATGACGGGAACCGGCTACGAGCCCAAGGGAGAGATCCAGGACGAGAGCGGAAAGAGCCTCGATCAGGAGCAGATAGACGAGATCGAGATAATGATGGATGCGGCCACGATGGCATCGAACGCCGAGATACACGCTCCCGACGAGGAGCATGAGGGATGGTACCCCGTAGGGGATCCGACCGAGGCGGCTCTCGTCTCGATGTCCACAAAGCTCGGTACGCGCTCGCCGACCGAGGACGAGGAGAACCCGGAGCTCAAGGAGTTCCCGTTCGATTCGGAGCGCAAGATGATGAGCTCGGTGCGTAAATTCGGAGACCGCGAGGAGCTCGCGATGAAGGGAGCGCCCGGCAGCGTGCTCGCCATAAGCAAGTTCATCTACCGCGACGGCAGGGCGGAACCCATTACCGACGAGGACAGGGAGACGATATTGGCCGTGAACGAGGAGTTCTCCAAGCGCGCTCTCCGCGTTCTGGCCGTCGCATACCGCCCCCTGGAGCCGGACGGCAAGGACTACGTCATCGACGAGGTGGAGAAGGACGTAATATTCCTCGGGCTCGCTGGCATGATCGACCCGCCCCGCGAAGGAGTCGGCGACGCCATAAAGAAATGCCACCAGGCGAAGATCAGAACGTTCATCATGACGGGCGACCACGCGGTTACTGCCCAGGCCGTAGGCAGGGAGATCGGCCTGTCGGAGTCGAAGGGGGATTCGAGGGTCATAACCGGTGACGAGCTCAAGGAGATGAGCGACGAGGATCTCGTAGCCGCCATGAAGAATGAGGACTCTCTGATCTTCTCCCGCGTCGATCCCGAGGACAAGCTGCGGATCGTCACGCTGCTCAAGGGGCAGGGCGAGGTCGTAGCCGTCACGGGCGACGGTGTGAACGACGCGCCGGCGCTCAAAAAGGCGGACATAGGAGTGGCCATGGGAAGGATCGGGACCGATGTGGCCAAGGAGGCGTCCGAGCTCGTGCTTCTGGACGACAGCTTCCCCACCCTGGTCGACGCTGTGAGAGAGGGTAGAACGATATACTCCAACCTGCGTAAAACAGTGCTCGCCTCGATGACGACGAACGGAGCGGAGCTGGTCGTCGTTCTGATGGGCCTGGCCGCCGTATCACTGGGGAACTGGGCCATCCCCATACTGGCGATCCAGATACTGGCTATCGATCTTCTAGCTGAGATAATGCCCCTGACTTTCCTCACGTTCGATCCCCCGTCGGACACCGTTATGACGACGCCGCCCCGCGACCTGAACGAGCATATCCTGAACAAGAGAACGGCGGCCGAGGTGATATTCCTCGGCGTTCTGATCGGTGGGCTTGCATTCGCAAACTACGCCATGTTCATGTTCAGGGAGGGGATAAGGATCACGGTGGAGAACACCGACCCGATCCTTCACGCGAGGGCTACAACGATAACCTACCTGACGATCGCGTACTGCCAGTTCGCGAACATACTATCGCGCCGGTACGAGGACACCTCCGTATTCAACAAGAATTTCTGGACGAACAGGATACTCCTTCTCTCCATCCTGGGATCGGCGGTCCTTATCCTGATCGGGATATACGGGCCTTACATAAGCGATTTCCTGCGATTCGCCAGGCTGTCGATGGTAGACTGGGCCCACGTTCTGAGTGCGGCCGGAGTGTACCTCGGCGTCTTCGAGATTATGAAAATTTTCAAAAGAAGAAAATGATCACTTCATCGGGCAGCAAAAGATACGGGGTGGTTCTGGCGCTTATACTGGTAATAGGACTGGTCCCCAGGATGTACCATGTCGATTACCCGCCGATCGGATACCACTCCATGAAGGAGGTGCATTACCTCTCGGTCGCCAAGGGCTATCTGGATTTCGGCGATTACCTGCACAAGAGGGTTCTCTATTCCGGGATGTCGGGCAGGGAGGGTTACATCGAGTCCCTGCCCCAGTTTCAGCTCCTGCCGCTGATGCTCTTCGGCCTGTGGAAGGTGTTCGGGATCAGGATCTGGATTGCGAGGCTGGTCGTGATATCCTTTTCGATGGGGTGTATCGCGATCACGTGCCCCGTAGGGAGAAGGCTGGGGCTCGATGAGGAGACGTCGCTTCTCGCCTCCTTCATGATGGCCGTAATGCCCCTCTCGGTATTCTTCGGCAGAAACATCCAGCCGGACGCCGCCGCCCTCTTCTTCCTCCTTCTCTCGACCTACTACTACCTGAAATGGATCGATGAGACGCGCCCCGGCGACATGCTTCTGCTCTCATTGTCGATATTCGCGACGGCTATCACCAAAATCACCTTCCTGTTCCCGGTGATCGCCCTCCTGTTTCTCTTCCCCTTCGGCAGGCTCACCGACGGCGGATTCCGGAAGGCGCTGTTGAGGCAATCGCTCTGGCCCCTGCTCGGGCTCCTCATGATAGCCGCCTGGCTGATATTCACGAGGGCGACATCGGTATACAGCAAGGACCTTATCCCGCGAGGCCGCATACTTCTGGCCGAGAGCTTCACATACGGCTACTGGAGGACGAAGCTTCCGACGGTCTGGAAATATATCGGCATGAACTTCACGTTCATCTACGCGGGGATCTTCGCTTTAGGGATCTTCTGGAGCTTCCTGAATATCCGCTCGAGGGCCGGCAGGTACGTATTGGGCTCCGTGGTCTCGGCGATCCTCTACTTCCTGCTCATCTCGGACTTCGCGGTCAGACACAGCTACTACCACATGCCGTTCCTGCCTGCGGTCTGCATCGGCACGGCGGCGGCTCTCGGCGGAGCGCTGTCCCTGCTGGAGTTCGGAAGCAGGAAGGTGTTCAAATACATCGCCCTGCTCGCCGTTGTAACCATCTCGCTGCCCTCCCTGGCGTCGGGCGTCACAAGGCACTACGATATCATGATGCTCGGATGCGATGTCGCGGGCCGGTATATCAAGGAGCACGGCTCGCCGTCGGACAGGATATTCATCTCCTACGGATCGCCGTCGGACAGGAGGTACGATGCCTTCAGAACCCAGCTCTACGGAATCCTCTGGGAGGCTGGGAAAAGGGGGGCGCTGCTGCCGGCGGACCTCGAGGATGTTACATTCGGGGCCGGTGAGCGCCGGATGAACTGGATCATGCTGTACAACAGGAAGTGGTTGGATCAGGACAGGGAGATCCTCGACTTCATTCATGGTAACTACTCCATAAGCCAGATAGGCTTCAAGGACGGCGATGTGCTGTACTACCTCATGAGGCTCGGCGGGAAATTCGATACGGAGCCGTTCGGGGATATCGAAAAGAGATTGGCCAGGGAATACGGCTTCAGCTACGGAAACGTCGAGCTGCATGTGAAAGAGATAAGATAGGGCTAGACGACCATGACGGGGCACACGGCCTTCTGGATGACGCGGGCGGTCGTGCTTCCGAGCAGCATTTCACCCACGCCCTGCTCCCCCTCCGATCCTATTATCAAGAGGTCGATCTCGTTATCGGCCGCGTATTCTCTGATCTTATCCGCGACACGGCCCTCGGACATCACGTAACGAACATCCACACCTGAGAGCCCGTCACCCACCATTTCCTCCATCATGGACACAACGCGGTCCTCGAGGCCCGAGTCCAGCTCGAGGGCCGAATCCACACCCGCGGTATAGTACACGGGCGGGATCTCGACGTCCACGGCGTGAAAGACGCTTACCTCTGATCCATGCATCTCCGCTATGAACTTCACGAATTTCAGGGGCTTTATGGAATTTTCCGAAAAATCGATCGGGAAGAGGATCTTCTTCAGGTGTATCTCGCCCGTTCCGGCATCGATGAACTCGTGCTCGGGGTTCTTGACCACCAGAACAGGGCATCCGGCATACCGTATCACGCTCTCTGTCACGCTGCCCAGCAGCACGTGTGATAATCCGCTCCTACCGTGCGTGGACATCACCACCATGCTTATATCCGCCTCGTCCCTCATGAATTCCAGGATCACGGCATGAGGGGAAATCCCCTGCAGGACGGCCTTCTTGATCCTCACCCCCCTGTCCCCAAGATTCTCTATGCAGAGCTCGAGACCGTTATTCGCCGCGGTTACTACCTCGGAGCAGTAGGACTCGAGAGACGGGAACGTGTGCTCCGGATTATTGGGATCATGCTCGTGGAGGGTTATCGCATGGAGCATTATCAATTCGGCATCGAATACCTGCGCCATCTTGATCGCATACGGAAGCGCGTGATTGGCGAGCTCGGAGAAATCGGTCGGGAACAGTATCTTCTTGATATCAGGCATTACGTCACCCCCGGGATCTTGACCAGGCACACAGCGTCGGCATCGCCGCCGGTGCTCGCGCATTGCTCAGAGGATGCTAAGTGCTGGCATGTCCCGTGTCAAGGTTATTGAGATCTCGACCGATTGTACTTTCCTTTCAACGCTCCACTACTTATCCTACATATCAACACACTGGTGGTGGTCATGAAATTAGTGATCCTGACAAGAAGAAATATCCGCACCCTGATAATCCTCGGGATCGCCCTGGCAGCAGGTTTTCTGGTAACCCGGTTCCAATTCGAAGGGCTTGGAGACGCCGGGCGCCTGACACTAGGCATCTTCACCGTCGCCGCACTGCTCTGGGTGCTCGAACCGTTCCCGCTTTATGTAACCTCTTTCATAATAGTATTCCTAGAGGTCGTCCTTCTCGGGCGCGCAGGCGGTCCGCTCGGATTGACGGGAAAGGACTATTCGATATTCATCACCCCGTTCTTCGATCCCGTGGTCGTGCTCTTCCTGGGTGGATTCGTGATGGCGAGGGCGGTGAAGAGATACGGCCTAGACGAGAGGATCTCCAGGGGCATCCTAAGGAAAGTGGGCACTAAACCTCAGGTCGTGCTTCTTGGGATGATGGCGACCTCCGCGTTCCTGTCGATGTGGATATCGAACACAGCCACGACCGCCCTCATGATAGCCGTTTCCATCCCCGTCATAAGATCCTTTCCCGCAGGCGAGCCGTTCAGAAAGGCCGTCATCCTCGGTATACCTTTCGCATGCAATATCGGAGGAATCGGCACCCCCATCGGAACGCCCCCGAATGCTATAGCCATGGGAATACTCAGCGGAATGGGAAAGGAGATCACATTCTTCGAATGGATGATGCGGGGTCTCCCCGTCGTTGTGATACTTCTCTTCGTCTGCTGGGTGATTCTCTGCCGTCTCTTTCCGCCCGGCATCGACGAGATCCCGCTGAACATAAAAAAAGAACATAAAATGGGAAGGAAATCGAAATTCATCCTTGTCGTGTTCGCGTTCGTAGTCGTTCTTTGGCTGACCACTAAATGGCACGGGATCCCCTCTTCGATAGTCTCGCTTCTTCCCCTGATCGTCCTGTTCGGCCTCAGGCTGCTGAAGGACAGCGACCTTCAGGATCTGGGCTGGGGGATACTGTTCATAATAGGCGGCGGAATGAGCCTGGGCGTGGCCATGCGCGAAAGCGGCCTCACAGACTGGATCGTTCAGCTAATACCGTTCGGAGGGATGAGCCTGCTGCCGATGCTCTTCGTCATCGCCGTGGCTGCGGCCGCGATGACGACCTTCATCTCGAACAGCGCGACGGCGAACATGCTGGTCCCCATAGTAGTGGCTATTTCGGCCGTAGAGCCGGGAACGAGCGCGGTCATCGTGGCCATGGCCTCTTCGGCGGCCATGATCCTGCCGATCAGCACACCGCCCAACGCAATAGCTTACGGGTCCGGGTATATCGATGTCAGGGACATGATAAAGGGCGGGAGCGTGGTGACGGTGATATCGGTCGCAGTTATTACGATATTCATATACATGCTCTTTAATTGAGCGAAACCGGCACATATCTCGAGTACGCATCGCAAGGAGGTGTATCGGGTGAAAGAGAAGACCCCGGGTGGACAGGAAAGCGCAAGGCTCGAGCATTGCATGAAGTGCGGCTCGACCGACGTCAGGAACAACGTGTACTTCTGCAAGGGACAGCCGATAAGGGTTTACGTGCAGTGCTCGGCATGCAAGGAGTACGTCGCGAGATACTCTCTCAGAGGATACACATCCGACGAGCCGTACGAATCGCTGCTGAGGAAATTACGCTTCACGAAGTTTGCGAGCGGAAAGAGAACCCTGGGTATGGTCGAGGCCTTCGGCGAGGAGGTGGCCGACGAGTTCATACACGTGACGGGGCTGATAAGAACGGACGAAGACGAAAGACGCATGGAAGAGATCATAGAAGAGGACTTCCAGGATAATAAATAACCGCCACCCGCGGATTGACCATGAATGTCCTTATCCTAGAACCCTACCTCACAGGATCGCATGCCGAGTGGGCGATGGAGCTGGCCCGGCGAAGCCGCCATGATATCCGGATCATGGGGCTAGAGGGGAGGCACTGGAAATGGCGGATGCACGGCGGTGCGGTCACGCTCGCCGGGCTGTATCTCTCCGAAGGACCGGCAGCTGACCTGATACTCGCGAGCGACATGCTCGATCTTTCCACCTTCCTGGCCGCCACGAGGGCAAGAACCGCGGATCTGAAGACGGCGGTCTATTTCCACGAAAACCAGCTTTCCTACCCGTGGCCCGGGGATGATCCCGTCCGGCCGGGCGGACGGGACGCACACTACGGTTTCATCAACTACACATCGGCCCTGGCTGCGGATGCCGTTGTGTTCAACTCGCGGTATCACCTCGAATCGTTCGATGCCGAGCTTGTGCCTTTTCTGATGTCCTTCCCCGACTACAGGAATCTCGATAGCGTCGAATTCATAAGGAAGAAATGCTCCGTGCTCCCTCTTGGAATGGATCTCGCCCGATTCGACGAATACAAGACAGAGCGTGCCGCGGACAGGCCGCCGCTCATACTCTGGAACCACAGGTGGGAGTACGACAAGAATCCGGAGGAGTTCTTCAAGGCCGTTTTCGTCCTGCAGGACGAGGGGCTGGAATTCGAGGTCGCGCTGCTCGGCAGGAGCTACTCCCGGGTGCCGCCCGTATTCCCTGAAGCCGCCTCCCGGCTCGGTGCAAGGATAGTCCGGTCCGGCTTCGAGGAGAGTTTCGATGCATACGCCTCATGGCTCTGGAAGGCGGACATACTGCCAGTTACATCCTCGCACGACTTCTTCGGAGCCAGCGTCGTTCAGGCGTCCTACTGCAACTGCTATCCGCTGTTGCCGAAACGCCTTGCCTACCCGGAGCACATCCCCGCCGATAAGCACGACGATTTCCTCTACGAAGGGTTCGATGATCTGGTCGCCAGGCTTAGGGAACGCATCGAGAATATAGGTGAAACCAGGCGGACCGTCACGAGCGGATTCGTCGAACGGTACGACTGGGCAAACATGATCGATGAATACGACGCGTTCCTCGAGAACGTGCACGGGGACCTATGACTGTACGGGAATGTTTACAATGATTGCGTTCGCCGGGATGGTTCTAGAAGATCGCCTTAACGAGACATACTATGCCGAATATGGCAGCCCCCAAGATAACCAGAGGTATGAATACGGAGAACAACCCGATCCCCAGTCCGAATACGGTTCCCACAAGCCCCACCACGAGACCGAAAACGAGGCCCAAGAATCCGACGATTATCCCGATGATGCCGCCTATGATACCTCCGATCAACCCGAAGAAATCAAGGCAGAACGCGACACACACTATCCCCAGGAGAATCAGGGCGCAAAATAGTTTCATCACCGACCACCTTACCTTTAGACTTTCACCTGATATTAATTATACGAAAAAGGGCGGGATTGGTTTCACTCCAAGTATGAGGATACTCGACCCTCTTTCATTCACGCAACAAACCGCCGCGGCTGTGGCGACCGTTTTCGTTCCCGGCCGCCATACACCGAGGATGACACCCGATAACGCCACATACCGGCCGGATAGGGACATCAGGTCCCATTCGATCTTCACGGGATCTCCTTGCAGGACGATGTTCCAAAGAAATTGACATGCCCCATGCAATGCCCTAGCATGGTAACAGCCGTTACTATAGCAAACTACAGCCGCCTCGGAAGACGATCACCGCATGGTAGACGACCAAAACGCAAAAACGGTTCTGTCGATATCGCTGGTGCTGTTCGCGGCGATTCACTTGATTCCGGTCCTTACGGGCGGTTCCGGCCCATGGGGTCTCGACCAGCTGCTGTATTTCTCCAAAACGACAGCTTTCGTACTTGCCGTTTTCGCGGCCTCCCTGGCCGTGCCTAAGATGCAATCCGCGCTGGGGAACATAGCGGACGCTGTAGGCCGCCGCAGCGGGCGGCCGTGGCACGCGGCGGCCAGGGCGGGATCCGCCATCTCCGCACTGACCGTCTCGGTGCTTCTACTGTGGAGGTTCCGCAACGCCACTCATTTCCTCGGAGACGGGTACCTGTGGGCCGGTCATCTGCTGAAGACGAGGGTTTTCAACGAGCCCGTATCATCTTGGCTCTACCGTGGAATCTATCAACTGCTGAACGGTCCGCATCTTCCCCTCCGGGCCAGCCCCGTCGAGGCCTCCGCCATAACCAGCGTCATATGCGCGGTCCCGTTCCTCGTATTCGCTTATAAGACGGCCGCCCTGACGGCGGGGAAGCATCGAGATTCCGTCTTCGTCATGCTCGCGCTTCTGTCGAACGGCATGATGATGCTCTTCTTCGGCTACGTGGAGACCTATCCGGTGATAGCGGTAGGCGTCATGACGTTCGTCTACTTCGGGATCAAATACATCAAGGGCCTCTCGGGCCCGGCGCCGGCCGTCGCCGCTCTCTTGATAACGGTACTGCTGCACTTCTCGGCGATCGCCCTTCTCCCCGGCTGTGCGGTGCTTTTCTGGACCGGTAAGCGCGGAGCGTTGCGGTGGAAGAGGTACTTCCTCATGATCTCGATCTGCGTGATAGGAGGGCTGGCCGTGCTCTGGATACTGCAGGGCACCATGGCCTTTTCCGGCTTCTTCCACGATAAGTTTCTCCCGCTCTTCGCCGGAACGCACAGAAACCGTGTCGCATACCCGCTGTTCTCTCTCGAGACGATCTTTGATCTATTCAACGAGATCGTCCTTGTATGCCCGATATTTCTCTTCATAGTCCCCGGCCTTCTGCGCCGGCGGGGCGAACGTGACGAGACAACCGAAAAGATCCTGATGTTTCTGGCCACGACGGCTATCTTCTACGTGCTCGAATTTCTAGTATTCAACGAGAACATCGGGGTGAGCAGGGACTGGGATCTGTTCTCACCCCTGGCCGTGCCGCTGGCCCTTATGACCGCGTTGATCCTGATCGAGCGTTTTCCCGGCAGCCGAGGCCCGCTGCCCGCGACGGTCCTGGCTGTCATAATCGTCCACACCGCACCGTGGATACTGTTGAACGCCGACAGGGAAAGATCGGAGCTGAGGTTCGTCAACCTCGTTGAAGCCGGTTATTGGAGCGATCATGCGAGGGGTTACGGATACAGCACGCTGGGCACCTATTATTCCCGGCACGGCAAAACGGAACATGCGATAAGGTTCACGGAGGCGGCGTCGAACGCCGACAGGGGCAACGTGAAGCTCAAGTACAACCTGGCATCGCTCTACGACGACCTAAAGGACTATCCGAAGGCCATCGAGCTCTACACCAGGGTGATCGGCATGGACCCGGATCATCTGGCGGCCCGCAACAATCTCGGTGTCGTTTACATGAGCACGGGCGACCTCGGGAGGGCCCTCGAGGAATTCTCCGAAATCACCGCGAGGGATTCCTCTTACGTCGCCGCATACAAGAATCTAGCATACATATACCTTGTGACCGGGCGGATGGATGAATGCCTCGGCCTGTTCGAAACCGCCCGCGATCTGGATCCCGGTCTCCGGGAATACTACCGGCAGATGGGAACCGGTCTGCTGCGCTCCGGGGAAACCCGGCAGGCCAGGGAATTCTTCGAACGGCTTGCCGAGGTCGGCGGGAACGATGCCGGCCTTCACCTCATCCTTGCAAGGATATACCTGAGCGAGGGTGATGACGAGTCGGCACTCTCCAACCTCGAGGCGGGGATCGCGCTCTCACCCGGGAACCCGGACATCGGGCTGGAATACGGACTTTCGCTATTCCGCCTGGGCAGGCGCGGCGAGGCCGTCGATCACCTGACCGCAATGATCGATAGGGGCATCGAGGACGGGGCCGTAATGAGAAACGCAGCCGTGATGCTATGCCAGGAACGCGAATTCGAGAGGGCCAAGGGGATCCTCGAAAGAGCCGTGGAGCTATACCCCGCGGATACGGAGCTGAGGATAATCCTGGCCCGCTGCTGCCTCATGCTCAATGACACCGCCGGATCTTCGATGCACGTGCGTGAGGCTCAGAGGCTGGGCGCGGACATCCCCCACGACCTGAGAGAAGCGCTGAAGAAGTAGCCGCAGAGCCGGGGCGCCGGGCCGGGTGACCGGGCGGCGAGCGCCATCGCGCACACTACAGCCGGAATGCGCCTATATGGAACGGGTTGCGTTTTTTAACTTTACACCGGTTATCGGCAAACTATAAGTTGCATAATGCCGAAATATATAACTGTTTAATATGTAACAAGATTATCGATATATCGAAATGGATGCGGATACGGGCAAGGGCATGCAGGCTTACGTCGGATTGGACATCGGCACACTCTTTCTGAAGATCGCCCGGATGGACGAGGACGGACGGGTTGTAGCTTCGTTCTATAAACCTCACATGGGGGATCCGATAAAGCTTCTCAAGGACGAGCTCTCCGGTTACACGGGCAGTACGGCCGTTACGGGCACGAACGAGCAATTCCTGAAGTCCTCACTCTCGCTGAAACCGGTTAACCATATCCAGAGCATAATAGAATACGTGCAGAGCAGGTGTCCCGGAGCGAGAAACATAATCGATATCGGCGGCAATACTGCAACATACATAGAGTTGACCGACGAGGGCGCTTTCAAGTTCACAAACTGCAATTCGCTCTGCGCGGCCGGTACCGGTTCGTTCCTGGACGAACAGGCGGCGAGGCTGGAGCTCGGCTACGAGGACATAGCCGAGATGCCACTAGTGGAATCCCCGCCAGAGATCGCCGCCAGGTGCAGCGTATTCGCAAAGACCGATCTGATCCACCGCCAGCAGCAAGGGTACTCGAAGGAGGAGATGTGGGCGGGCCTCTGCCGCGGTATGGTCCAGACCTGCCTGACGACCCTGCTCAAGGGAAGGGAGCTCGAGGGAATGATCGTTCCCACCGGCGGAGTCTCTCTCAACCATCACGTGCTGCACTGGCTGAGGCAGAGATACAGTGGTCAGCTCAAGACCTTCCCCGATTCCCATCTAGCATCGGCGATCGGGGCCGTGTATTACGCGAAAAGGGAAAATGCCTTTGTGAAGCTGCGAGCTGACAGCTTGAAAGCCTCCTTCACAGCGGAAAGGAAACGGAGGAGAAATCCCCTGGTGTTGAAGAAATCCAAGATGCCGGTCTTCGAGCCCCATGATTCCTACACCGATTCAAACAAGAACGATGTCCGCTACATCACCAAGTTCGAGGGCCGCAGGCTGGAAGCGCTTATCGGGATCGATATAGGATCGACGAGCACGAAGGCCGTACTGATGGACAGGAATAAGAGGATAATACTCGACGTGTACAGGAGGACCCTGGGGAACCCCGTCGACGCGACAAAAAAGCTGCTTCAGGGGATAAGGGAATGGGGTAGCAGGGAAAACATCGACATCGCCTTTCTGGGAGCGGGGACCACGGGTTCGGGCCGCGAGATCATAGGCAGGGTGACCGGCGCCGACCTCATCATGAACGAGATCACGGCCCATACTGCCGGCGCCATGGAAACCGATCCGGGCATCGATACGATCTTCGAGATCGGGGGGCAGGATTCCAAATACATGTTCACCGTGAATGGATTCATCCGCGAATCCAATATGAATTATGTCTGCGCCGCGGGCACCGGCTCTTTCATCGAGGAACAGGCCAACAAGCTCGGACTGGCGGTCGAGGAGGTCGGCGCGAAGGTGCTCGGCATATCCCCGCCATTCACCTCGGACAGGTGCACCGTCTTCATGGAGCAGGACATCCAGGTCCTGTTGAAGGAGGGATACTCGAGGGAGGAGGCTCTGGCGGCGACGATGTACTCCGTGGCCCAGAACTACATCACCAGGGTCGTCGGCTCGAAGTACAGAAAACCCGGAAGGATCCTCTTTCTGGGTGCGACCGCCAAGAATCCCGGATTGGTGGCCGCTTTCGAGCAGCTTCTTGACGTCGAGGTGGTGGTCTCCCCGTTCTCTCATGTTATGGGGGCGTTCGGGGCGGCGCTTCAGCTGCTGAGGAAGATCGAGGACGGGGAGGAGCCGGCCGGTCCCCCGGGGACCGGATTCAGAGGTTTCGATTTCATCGACGCCCCCGTGAGTCTCTCGGAGGAAAGGTGCAGGTTCTGCACCAACTACTGCCTAATAACAACGGCTGAAATAGGAACGGGAGAGGAGAAGGTGAGCTGGGGCTACCTCTGCGGAAGAGACCCCGCGGACGAGAGGAAGAAGAGCAGCAGGGAGTTCAGGCTCATGGACAAGCGAGAAAGGTTGATGAAGTCTTACGGCGGCGGCACGGCGGCCTCCGGCGCCGCCACGATAGGCATCCCCATGGCGCTTACCACCTTCTCGAACTACCCCCTCTGGGCCACCTTTTTCACCGAGCTCGGATTCTCCTTCAGATCATCCCCGGTGACCGATTCGGCCATATCACTCTCCGGCGTAATGGCTTCCGGCGCCGAGTTCTGCCATCCAACGAGGGTCTCCGTGGGGCATATCCTCTCCCTGCTCGAAGATCCGTCCGTGGACTTCGTCTTCGTCCCATCCCTCCTGGAATCTTTCAGGATCGAGGAGGTGACGAAGAGCTGGTACTGCCCCCTGGTGATTCAGAATCCTTACTACTCCGCAGCGGCGTTATCCAATCATCGAGACGCCGGCAAGCTGCTGCCGGTCTCGATCAACTTCAACTGGCCCCGTGACAACATCGAGAAAGAGCTCACAGCCGCCCTGCGTGACAGGCTGGGTAAACCGGCATCGGATCTGATGAGGGCATGGGATCGGGCCGTTGCGGCCCAGAAGGACTTCGAGGAGAAGTGCCAGGAATACGGCAGGGAATTTCTGGAGGAACTCGAACGGGAGGGAAAAGACTGCATAGTGATCCTTGGAAGACCCTACATAGTATACGACTACGGAATAAATCTCAACCTGCCCAAGAGAATCGCTGAATACGGATACCCGGTGGTCCCCCTGGAATTCATCCCCTACGATGAAAAGACGAGAGAGGAGCTCAAGGAGGGATACTCGAACCTCTACTGGGCCTACGGTCAGAGGATCCTCAACGCCGTGGAATTCATACGAGGTCATCCGAACCTCTATCCCGTATGTTTCACGAGCTTCAAGTGCGGTCCCGATTCCTATGTCCTGACGTACGTGGAATCATCCATCAAGGATAAGCCGCTGCTGACCCTGGAGTTCGACGAGCACAATTCCGAGGGTGGCTACATCACCAGGCTGGAGGCCTTTTTCGACACGATACGGAGCAATCCCGTGAAGGTCTCCTCTAAGTTCGAGGCCGGTATGGTGATAAAGGACATCTTCGAGGTGGGCGGGGACGAACCGATATACATCCCATCCTCGCCCGACAACTTCGTCGAGGCGTACGGAGCGGTATTCAGGAGATACGGATTCGATGCGCGGGTCTGCCCCCCAGTCACCGAGGATATATACAATCTGGGAAGGGCTTACACACGCGGCTCTGAGTGCAGCCCGGCCGTCGAGATGGTCAGCAACTTCCTGGCGGTCCTGGAGGAAAGCGAGGAGAAGGAATTCAACTTCGCCATGGCCGAATCGACCGGGCCCTGCCGGATGGGACAGTACAGCTACCTTTACAACGTGATCTTCAAGCACTTCAAGGACAAAAAGATCAACTTCATCAATGCCCAGATCAGTGTCGATACCAGTGACAGCATCAATCCCGAGATCAAGAAGCTCGCCTACAGGGGGGTAGTGCTCCTGGACCTGCTTCAGAAGTGCCTGCACAAGACCAGGCCGTATGAGAAGGAGCGGGGACGCACGAAAGAAGCATACCTGAGATACAAGAATAAGATTTTACGGGCGCTGGAAAAGGACGAATCCCTCGAGCCCGTCTTCGTCGAAGCCGTGGGCGAGTTCAAAAAGATAGAGGTGCGCGGCGAGGCCAGGCCGCTGGTGGGAATCGTCGGGGAATACTTCGTGACCACCTCGCCTTTCATCAATCAGAACCTGATAGAGGTTATCGAGGATAATGGAGGAGAAGCATGGCTTGTGCCGCACTCGGACTTCGTGCTCTGGTACAGCGTCAAGGACTTTCAGGTACTTCACAAGCTGAAACCCGTCGATCCGGCCGGTATGAGGAGGCAGAACGCCACTATCGAGTTTCTTCAGGACGAGGAACACAGATGGATAGAGCTCAGCGGCGGATTCCTCGCCGACAGGTCGGAACCGACCATGAAGGAGATCTATGACCGGGCTTCAAGATACATGCATGAGGATGTACCTAACGAGACCCTGCCGACCGTGGGAAGAGCGGTGCTGTTCGCGGAGAGGGACGATGCGGATCTGATCATCAACTGCAAGCCGTTCTCGTGCATGCCGGGAAATGCTTCGGAGGCCATACTCCAGAGGGTGAAGGACGACTACGATATACCGATAGTGAGCGTCAACTACGAGGGTACCGGTGAAGCCAACAAGTCGGTCGTTACGATGCTCTTGAATCTATCCTCGAGGAAAGGCGCAAGCGGGTCCGGGGCTCCGTAATGGAAGCTTACGGCCCCAGATTCATCAGGCCCTCGCCCCTGAGGAACTCATCCGAATCGAGGTCCTTCCCCGCCTCGAGCTGCCTATACTCCACCTCGAGTATCGAAAAGTGGCTGTGCTCCATGCTGGCCATGTAATGAAGGAGGGACTTGCTGTTGGAATCCCTCGTTTTCTCCGCCAGGTTGGAATAGAAATCCTCCGCCAGCTTCTCCGCCTTCATGGCAACCTCGAAGAGATCCTTCAAGGAGGCGTCACGGCCGAGGATCTCGCCGATCGCGGGAATCAGAGACTTCGGGGGTGTCTGCAGTTCGATGTCCGGAAACTTCTTGCTGTATGCTTCCCTGAGAATCTGCTCGTGGCGCTTTTCCTGCAAGATCAGGAATTCGAATTTATCCTCCAGGTCCGGATTCTTCGTAATCTCCTTCATGCGTGTGTAGAGCTTCGCCGCCTCGATCTCCGATTTGACGGCTATGCTGAGAACCTCCAACGTGGTGAAATCCTGTTCGCCGTTCATACGACCTCCCTTTTATTTGCATTGTTCGCCGCGGCCGTCGGCCGGGATCGCTCGGGGAACCCTTCCGGGCCGCGGCCACAGCCATTCCATCGATGAACCGATGGAAGAGTAACTATGCCGTCCCTCAGCCTATCAAGTTACGGCAGCGGAAGCTGCATGTCAAGGAGGTGTGGGACCGCCACCCCTGTAAGATCAGTGAACTCACGATATTACGATCGTATCCCGGCGGCCGGACTACCTGACCGACCTCGCAATGCGGAATCCACCCCAGCTGAATGACATGGAGGGTACCGCCAGTCCCCTGCTTGCCACGCACTCGTGCCTGACGGCGCATGCGAAGCCCGCGTCACGGCACGCGCGCATCGTCCCCGACGCAGCGCCCTTCGGATTCCTGACCGGACCTGCCTCGTAGTAGTCTTCGCCGTACCAATCCCAACACCACTCGTACACGCTGCCGCTGATATCGTGCACTCCCAGTTCATTGGCGGCGAAGCTCGCTGCCGGCGCAGTGCGGGCATAGCCGTCGTCATAGCCCTCCCAGATATTCTCTATCTGCCATTCCCTCCGTGCGGACTCATCCCTCGTATTGCCCGCAGGCTCCCCGTCGATGTAGGGATCACCATCACCCCACGCATACTTCACACGCTTGCCGCGGCTGCGCGCCGCATATTCCCATTCCGCCTCCGTGGGAAGCCTGTAACCGTTTGCGTCGAAATCACAGAGAACGGAGTCTCCTTTTCCCTCATAGCACACGGACAACCCTTCTTTTTCGCTCAGCCAGTTGCAGTACTCAACAGCATCGTACCAGCTGACGCACACGACGGGATGCCGGTCGTCCTGCTCGTAGTAAACGTTCCGCCAGCTGGCGTCGGCTCTCTTCTCGACCTTCTTGCCGATAAACACGCTTGCACCCTCGCCCAGTTCGGCCGTTGTTACATAGCCCGTTGCCTCGATGAACTCGCGGAACTGCCCGACGGTCACCTCGGTCTTTCCGATCATGTAATCGCCGAGCTCCACCTCATGTACCGGCCGCTCGTCCTCGTCACCGCCCTCGAAGGTATTCCCCATCTCGAATGCACCCCCCTCGACGAAAACCATGTTCTGGGGCGGCGGTGAGCAGGCGGCAAGGATCGATACGGTTAAAACAGCGATGAGCATCCTATTCATAAGTTCCTCCCCGGCAGCAACCTACTTGATAATATACAATCTCGACCGAGAAATACTAATCGTTTAATCAACGGCGAATCTCGCATCGGAGGCTCCCGCGATATCGACCCCGGAACCGGTATCGCTGCACAGGCAGTGATCGTCGCCGGGAAATATCCGGTGGATGAACCGCCCGGTTACAAGAACGTGAATAATGGCTTGCCGATATCCGAATGCGCGGCTATCCTCGTTGCACCATATGATGATCATTCACAGAGAGGGAGGATCGTGATGCATCTAATCACCAAGCTATGTGCTTGCCTGGTAACTGCTCTTCTAGTTGGCGCGGCGGTTTACGGCTCGGAAGAGGAGCGGGAGAACGTTAAGACGTCCCTCGGAGCAAGGACGATAGTACCTCCGTCGCCCGTCTGGGTCATCGGTACCTACGACAGTGACGGAAGAGCGAACATGATGACCGCCTCCTGGGTGGGTATCTGCTGCTCGAAGCCCCCGTGCGTGGCTGTCTCACTCAGGGAAGCAACGTATACACATGGGAACATCAAGGAAAACGGGGCGTACACGGTGAACATCCCATCGGAAGGGCTGGCACCGGTAGCCGCATTCGCTGGAACGGTATCGGGGAGGGATCTTGATAAGTTCGAGGCCACCGGGATGACACCGGTCAAAAGCGAGCTTGTCAACGCTCCTTACATAGATGAATTTCCCCTCGTGGTCGAGTGTAAGCTGCTGAAGATAGTGGAGATCGGGCTTCACACGATGTTCATCGGGGAGATCGTGGATGTAAAGGCGGACGAATCCGTCCTCGGAGAGAACGGCACGCCGGATCCCGAGAGGCTCGAGCCGTTTGTATTCGGTTACGGCGGCTGGGGATTCTACAGTACAGGCGGCCAGATAGGAAGCGTCCCGGATCTCGCCCGACGTTACAAGGAATAGAATGTAATACGTCCAGCCGAATTCCATGCGGAACACGGGTGGATGTGCGCATCGTATCTCCATGCTCCTTGAATATCAATCCCCGGCACCGGCCAGGATCTCCGTCAGGTTCTCGACCATCAGGCGTATCTCGTCACGCACCCGACTGTAGATACTCAGTATCTCATCTTTGTCCGTCAAATCGGCGGAGAGCGAAGGCGGATCGTCAAAGCTCCTGTGAAGGACGACAGCGTCACCCGGGAAGATCGGGCACGTCTCGCGCAAGCTGTCACACACCGTTATAACATAGTCGAATTCCACTCCCGCGAGCTCATCCAGTCCCTTCGAGCGCTGTCCCGATATGTCCACACCGGCCTCCTCCATGACCTTCACGGCAAGAGGATCGACCTCCTTGGGGACGGTGCCCGCCGAATACGGCTTGAATTCACTCCCCCTCAGATGCCGGGTCCATCCCTCGGCCATCTGGCTCCTGCACGAATTCCCGGCACACAGTAATGCTATCCTCTTTTTTCTCCTCATCTCGATCGATCAAACAATGAAAAAGATATATTTCAACGTGAAATAAATACCGATCCCAATAAACAGTACTCCGGTCACCCTTCTCGCCCAAAGCTCTATTCGAGTAATCCTTTGAAACACCCTTCCCACATAATGCACTCCCATCGCGATCAGAACCGCAAAGGCGACCACCGGAAGCGCCGTTCCTATCCCGTAAAATAGCGGGTAAACCACCCCCGATCCAGAACTAACCGCAAGGGGTATTAAACTGCCGAAGAAAAGAGCGGCCGAAGTCGGGCAAAACGACAGGGCAAAAATTATCCCCAGCAATCCCGCTCCCCATACACCCATCCTATCAACCCTGCCCAGCACACTTCCACCTGTGCCCGAATTCCTTGGGCCTATGCTCAATAGGCCGACGAGTGACATCCCGACGAGTATCAGAATCGGGCCCAGGATCCTCATCATGTGCTTTTGAAGCAAGTGCGATACGTGAGGTGCCGATAGCAGGCTTTCCACCAGAAGTACTCCCAGCACGAGATACGTCAACGATCTCCCCAGCGTATAAAGCAGGCCCGCCAGAAAAACCGAACGCGGGTGATCCACCTTCCTGCCGATGTACGATATGGCTGTGATGTTCGTGGCGAGAGGGCAAGGGCTGATCGAGGTCAGGATGCCGAACCACAGGGCGAGTGTAACTCCTATGAAAAAATCATTCATCTGCTGAAATTCCCAAATAATCTCCTGTTTCGTCGCGTATGTAATCGACGAAAACCTGCCGGCTCCCTACATATTCCCAGACTTTGTCCAGGTTCTTCCACCTTGTCTGCTCGCCGTCGATGTATTCGGCGATAATCACGGACTTCGTGGTCAGCTCGTAATCATAAACAAAATGTCCGTTCTGTGGCTCATCTACATTGACAGCAAGATACTCGAGCGATCCGGATTCGATCTGTCGGTTGAAATGCGTCCTGATAGCCTGTTCGGTGTACGATTCGATTTTCCGGCATGTAGGACAACGTTTCGTCCCATGAAAATAGTACGCGACGATCCTCAGGCCGGCACCGCCTGGATCGTTTTGCCCTGCCTCGGAAGATACCTCTACCGAATCGCCCTGGGTGGAGTCCCCCTCTACACGATCACCGCCACCACCGCCTCTTATCTCATCGATTATCAGATATGAGACACTCGCAGCCGTAAAAATCAGCAAGACGACCGTTATAACGTTCTTTATCTTCATCGCCGCCGTTCTCCTTCATATCGTTCACGAAAGTATCTCCATGATCTCTTTCTCCGAGAGCACCTTGCCCGCCGCCTTCACATCGCCGTCGACGACCAGCGCGGGTGTCATCATGACTCCGTACTCAAGTATCTTCTCTATATCCTCCACCTTCTCCAGCTCGTACTCTATCCCGAGCTCCCTGCATGCGGATTCCGCGTTATCCGCCATTTTGCGGCACTTGGGGCACCCCGTGCCGAGCACCTCGACCTTTTTCACCACTTACCTCCGGTTAGAATAAGGCACCGTATACTATCCCTGTCACGGTTGCCATGACGACCACGAGGGACACGAAAACAACGGTCTTCCTGGTCCCCATTATGCTGCGGATCACCAGCATATTGGGAAGGGACAATGCGGGTCCCGCCAGAAGCAGCGCCAGCGCGGGCCCTTTCCCCATTCCAGCTCCGATCAGGCCCTGCAGGATCGGCACCTCGGTCAGCGTTGCGAAATACATGAACGCACCGGCGATCGATGCGAAGAAATTCGAGGCGATCGAATTGCCGCCCACGGCCCTGCTCACCCATGATGACGGAATCAATCCCTCCTGCCCCGGCCTTCCAAGAAGGGCACCGGCGATCAACACGCCCCAGAAGAGAAGAGGCAGTATCTGCTTTGCGAAGTCCCACGTTGAGTCGAACCAATCCCCGAGCTCTCCACCTATAACGTTCGCGAGGACCGACAGTCCGAGCACGCCGGCGGCGAAAGCGGCAACAGGCCTGCCCGGGAGAATAAAAGCAAGGGCAACGGCGGGGGCCGCGGCCAATATCACGAGCCGGAGCTTGGTCTTGAACCACGTGATCAGCACAAGGGCCAGGATGAGGGAGGATATGCCGGTCAGGATCCACCTGGCGGAATGTATCGAATGCCAGATCCCCGATGTTCCCGCGGGATGGCCCCAGTTGGCGAATACGAGGATCGCGACCATGGAGGCGAAGTAGACCGCGTTCTTCCAGAGCGGACGTTCTGACTCATCCTCGGGCATGACAATCTGCGCGTTCGCCTTCTCGAGCTCCTCGCCCCGAAACATCAGATGCATAAGGAGTCCCACTATCACGCTGAACGCGACGGCCCCTACGGCCCTGGCGATCCCGAGCTCCAAACCCAGGATGCGCATCGTCAACACGACCGCCAGAACATTGACTGCCGGGCCGGAATAGAGAAAGGCCGTTGCCGGCCCGAGACCTGCGCCCCTTCTGTATATACCTGCGAAGAGGGGAAGAACCGTGCACGAGCAGACGGCGAGAATACAACCCGACACGGAGGCTACTCCGTAGGCAAGAATCTTGTTGGCCCTGGCACCCAGATACCTCATCACCGAGGCCTGGCTCACGAATACGGCTATTGCCCCCGCTATGAAGAATGCCGGGATCAGGCAGAGGATCACGTGTTCCCGCGCGTACCAGCGAACCAGATGCAGCGATTCCCAGAATGCGCCCCGGATGCGCCCCGCCTGCTGAAGCGCTTCGATAGGCAGCCAGAAGCACGCCAGGAAAACAGCGGCCAGAACCGCGAACCTCTTCCAGTCTCTCTTTTCAAACGTCATAAGCTAGATGTCACCAGCCGTGCAAGCCATATACGCGCCGCGACCGGAATCACGCGCGCTCCCGCGTCCCCCGGCATCCCGTCACTTCAAGAGCTCGGCCTGTTCCTTCAATGAGGATGCCATTACCGATTCCACGCATGAGAAGAAATTGAGAACGCAGGGAACCCTCAATTTGTAATAGACCCTCTGCCCTTTTTTCTCATCCTTCACGATGCCGGCGTTCTTGAGAACGGATAGATGCTTCGAAACCGTCGAGAGATCGGCATCGACCTTCCCGGCGATCACCTGCACGCAGCGCTCCCCGCCCGACAGCAGGTCTACGATATAGAGCCTGGTAGGATGTGCGAGTGCCTTGATTATACGGGCTCTGGCCTCGAAAAGGGCCTGTGTCTTCGAATCCATGGAAAACCTCGATGTATTTTACTTATTGGCAATATTGCCAAACATACAAATAATGTCAAGCAGAATGACATACAATCCAGCTACTTTAACATTATCAACGTATTATAACGAACTTGCCGACCGTTCTAGCGAACCTGCCGTCATGCGGCTCCACGCTGAAGAGGTAGACGCCGCTTACGACCTCCTGACCGTTCCTCGAGAGCAGGTTCCAGCTCAGTGAGCCTTCCCCGTTGCTGCCGTCATGATGAAGTGTCTCGACCAGGTCCCCTGCCACCGTGTATATCCTCACGGTGCTGATGCACCTGGGCAGGTTGCGGAACTCGCACTTGAGACCCGATGGATCATTGTTGTTCGGGAACAGCCTCCAGGGCTCCATGTTCTCCATCGTCACCGGATTGGGCACCACGTATATCTCATCGCTTTCGAACGCCTCGGCAACCTGAGCTTCGGTGCGCGGCTCTATGCACACGAACTGCGCTCCGGGTGTGGAGTACCTGCCCAGCAGGGCCGGAACACCCTCGATAAATTTATGATCGCAGGTCGTAACCGAGTAAAAGTACATCAACCCGTTCTTGACCTCACTGTCAACGTACTTGTAGTACTGCCTGCCACCCTCATAACCGAGGTTGAACCGCGCAATCGCTTCCAGCGTATCACATTGCTCATCTCGCAGACCCGGCGGGCAGGGAACCGTATCAATGGGCGCATACTGCACCATCTCCTCGAACATCTCGATCAGCTGATCCCGGTTCTCCAGATCCGGCAGGGGCTCGTATGTCCATCCCCCTTCGGAGAACGGTCTCTTGAAATCCACATCGGGTTCCAATCCGTTCACCAGGTCCCTTCCCTCCAAAAACTGCCATAGATGCCTCTGAGGGCCTGTTATCATGCTGGTGCCCAGAGGCCGGTGCCAGTCAGCGGCCCGCCAGATCTGGTATCCCTCGAAGTCGTACTTCCGCGAGAACGGATCCGGAACAACCTCGCTGAAGTTGTCCCACAGGACCGTTATCACGTGATCTCCGGCTACGGCGCGCATTTTCGGAGGAGGGGGCGCGGTCCCGGATACCCAGTGAACCTGGTACTCCTGGCCCCTTATACCGGTCTGGAAATCCCACAGCTTGGCGTCCGGGGTCTTGTAACATCCCGGATACTCGAACCAATATTTCTCCATGCCGCAATCGATATTCGACCAGCAGACCTCCTTGGACCTCAATCTGAGATATTCCTCGGGATAGAAACATGGATCCGGATACCAATCGCCTACGATCGGCCCTATGACCTTGGTCTCCCGTCCCATGATGCCGGTCAGCGGATCATTATCCCTGTCGATCCAGCATCCGCGAAAGCGGGCGGTGGCGTTCGCGGCGCTCTGCAGCATCCCATCGAGCCCTTCCCCCGCGACGAATGCCACATCGAGGACGAAGGGCTCATCGCCGGGCTTGAGCGCTAACGGCCCCACGGAGACCAGCACCTTGTAATCGGCCGGACTGTCGGAGTCGTCGTCACGGGTGTAACCGGAAAGCGATTCGTACCTCTCCCTGTCGTTCGTAGGCTCACCCCCGGAAGTGTAGGGCATCAGGCTGCGAAAGTTCTTTATTGCGTTGAAGTAGCAGTAAATACAGACGGGCATCAGCACGTTGAGATCCTCTCTCTTCGACCACCAGGAATAGACCGGATAGTTGATGAGTGAAATGCCGAAATAGCCTGGTGTCTCACCGTCGTCCCCATCGTTGTCGTACACGTATGCGACCTTGACATATACGGGGATCTCCTGATCCCCGATAGGGGCGCATTTGTATCCCCGGTAAAAACCGACCATATCGTCCATGTGGTAGTTGCTCCTGTGCCTGGGACCGGCGTCGAAGTCCGCGTATATGCCTACGTACACGTCCGTCAGGTAGGTATTACCAAGGTTTTCAATGAAGTATCGAACGGCGACATACTCGTCGTCACCCTTCTCCGCCCACTGGTAGCTTTCCTGGCGGACGCCTATATTCATCGGTGTGTGCTCTGGATAGACGATCGAGGCCTCATCCTGATCGTCCGTGTACCAGCATGTGAACATCTGCGTTCCGTAGGATGCGAAATCCTCGTCAACGAAGCCGTCCGAATCGTCGTCCAGACCGTTCAGCCAATCCTCGTCGATCCTGCCGTCCACATCGTCGTCCGGTTGATCCGGATAGTGATCCCCCCCAAGGGCCCCCTCGCTGGAACGGTAGATCGTGTACACGTCCCCCTTCGGTGGAAAGAACTCGGTTTCGGGGTACGCGGTCGAGACGGCCGGTATGCCGTTGATGAGAGCACCGACCCAAATCCCCGCCGCATAGAGATACTCGACACCTGAACCGGCGGGCCACTGCGCCGAGGGAGACTCGGACATCGGGTAACGGCTGTCCGGCATTGACCCGAAGAATCCCCAGTTCGTCACGTTCATCTGCAGGTTCCCGACATTATGGACGTGTTTGCCATGAAGGGCCAGGCTGGTCCCTATCTTCGAAGTGCCTTTATCGAATTTCGAGGATCTTTCACCGGCAAACGCCCCGGTGGTATCCGGAGCGCAAAGAGCGGCAAGAGTCAGCAAACACAATTTGATTACACTTGCGGGGCGTGCTCGTAACCGCAAATCTTTTTCCTCGATACTTTGTTATGTCCAGGGGCGGCTTAAGGATCGTCTATCTCATGTGCTGCTATGCTCAATATAATTGTATATACGGAATAAATAAAGAGAAGTTTGACCTTTCCCGGAAATACACGTCCGGAGCACGCACTCGAAGTACGTCCTCCGGACGAAGCGCCTTCCGCCGGCCGGGTAGACGGTTAACGGTCGAACTGAGGCGGGATTCCCGCTGCCGTCCTCCCCGCGGGCGGAATCATATTCCGTGTATCTTCATCTTGAGCACTTTCCTGGGTGTGAGCTCTCTCCCCTTGAGCAGCGATCTGACGTATTCTATATATTCCCTGTCTACGCCGTGAATACGGAACTCCACGAGTCTGCCGAGTGAGATATCTTCGAATCCGGCCGAACGGATCTCCTCGATATACCGGGGAGTGACTCCGTGAATCCGCATCTCGACATACCGGGATGGAGAAACACGTTCGAAACCGAGATCCTCGATACCCTTTATGAAATCAGGAGTGACTCCATGGATCTTGAACTCGATGAGCTTAGATGCAGACAGGTTGCCGAGATCCGCGTCGCGCATCATCTCCACGAATTCCGGTGTAACACCATGGATCCTGAACTCGATGAGCCTGGAAACGGGAACATCCCCGAATCCCAGCCGGCGCATCTGCTCTATGAAACCGGGCGTGACACCGTGGATCTTCATCTCGACGAGCCTCGAAGGCTCTATATCCTCATATCCGAGTTTCTCCACCGCCTCGGCCAGCTCGGCGTCCACGCCGTGTATCTTGAACTCCAACAACCTGGACGGCGGCAGATCGTCAAAGCCGGCCTCCTGCATCTCCTTGATGAACGAGGCATCGACACCGTGTATCTTCATCGACAGAATCTCGTCCTCCGATATATCCCTCAACCCAAGCTTGTGAAGCCAGCTGATGTACTCCCTGTCGATACCGTGGATTCGGAACGCCAGCAGCCCGTCGAGGGACATGTTACCGTACCCGGCGGAACGGATCGATTCGATATAGCCGGCCGTAACACCGTGAACAGCCAGGGCGACGAGCATGTCCGTCGAGATATCATCATACCCCGCATCCTCGAGCTCCTTGATGAAACCCTCGTCCATGTCGGCAAGGAAGAGATGCAGCATCTGATCATCGTCCAGCCCCCTGAAGCCGTGCTTCTTCATGAACCGCTCGAACCTGTCGCTCGGCGTGAACTCGAATGCCCCGACCCCGACGTCATCGTCGAACTTCCCGGACAGCGACAGCGTGCCGGCCCCGCGCTCTATCCTGATGTCCTGTCCATCACCGCTTTGAATGCGTCCGAACTCATCCCTGTCGATGCGCTTCGTGACCTGCATATCGTAGTCTTCGTCATCCTCCAGGATCACGAGCGTGAGCTTCACGGTCTCGTCCCCTACCCTGGCGACCCAGTTCCCCTCCAGTATGCCGGGCTTCGCATCCGACGCGCCGCCGGCCATGCAGAGCGAAGCGGTCAGCAAGACGGCACATAAAATCCTTCTCATTGATAATCCTCCTTTGATTCTCATTCCTCTCGACAAACCGCCTTCGAAGCATCCGTATCGGCGTCTTGTCATCTTCCCTCTATCGGCACCGCGGACTGCCATCTCATCATATACTACTCTGCACCCCGCGGATGGTTACCGGATTTTCTTATCGTTATGTTACCCCTATAGCTCCTGAAGAGGAACCGCGGTCCACCGCCTCCGAGAGATCCGTATGTCCAGTCTTCCAGGAAAGCGCGCTGTATGCCCGTCGACTCTGATGTCTGTGTCTTCGCCTGGCGCCGGTCCACCTCGATATCGAAGTCGCTCCTGATATCACCTCTGCCCGTCATCATCTTGACACTGGCCCGCACATCCGCTGGAAAGGCAACATCGATGTCCCCGGTCACCGAGGTGAACGCCATCGGCGCATGCGGTGTGACCCTCTCGAAGCGCAGCAGTATGTCGCCCTCGACCGTGCTGATGACCGCGGAGCCGGAAATCCCCGTCAGGCTCACGTTGCCGGCAGAGCTCGTTATCTCCATCTCGCCCCGCAGATAGTGAACGTGCACATCCCCCGCCGCGTGCTTCTCCAGGTGCAGCGAGAAATCGAACGGCACGCGGACCTCCAGATCTATCGTGCGCTCGTGTGAATTCGTGCTGACAGTCACTACATTGTGCTTCTCTATTGCATGCAGCTTTATGGAATGTCCGGGGAAAGGTTTCATTCCCCCCGAGGCAACGACCGCCGTATCCACATATCTGGGCGACGCGTTTACGATCACCATCTCACCGTCGTAACCGGTGATCCTGACCGTGCCCTTGTGGTGCTGCACGATCAGCACACCTTCCTCATCCGGCGAGGAAAGGCCGAGTATGAGCTGCTCCGAGCCGTTCCGGTGAACGGCCGGATCCGCCGGACCGTCCGCGTGTCCTTCCGGCCCGGTAAGCGGCCCGGCGGCCGGATCGATTGATGACAGCAAAAGCAGGGCGGCGGCCGACATGTACACGACCGCGGCGTCTCGTAGCCTCGATTTCATCATTTTCATAATCACCTCGTCACGACAGCAGCCGTATGCCCCTGTCTATCCGGCTCCTTACAACCATGTTGAGATCCTTCCTCTCCAGCAGACGCCTCAGAGGCTCGACGGCCTGCACCTGGCGGGCGGATACCAGGATATCTACGAGGGCCAGCTGAATGATGGGAGAATCCTGCCTCGTTACATTACCGATCAGGCCCGCCCGGACCCTGTCATCCGAGATGACTCCGGCGAGCACGTCCAACGCGGCAAGTCGGACATTGACGTTCTCATCATGCTCGAAGACATCCAGCATCGCAGTCACGACCTGGTCGTCGCCCGGAGCGAGGTCATTGAAATATTGCACCGCCTGAAGCCTCTCCGACGCCCTGGACCGGTTCAGCATCGAGAACATCATCATCCTCTTCATCTCTGTCATCTCGGACGACATCAACCTCACCCTCTCCTCGTACCTTCTCGCGGGCGCGGCCCAGTAACCGACCGACCAACCTATAACCACCAGAACGGCCGCATACGCGAGCCGCGGCCACCAGATATCGAATCCCCCCCGCAAAAGCCGTCCCCCGGGCCCGGGCCGCCCCGCAGCCCGCTCCGTTTCCTTCCGTTTCTCGTTCTCCAGCATGGCGTAGAAACGTGCGGTCATGCTCTCGCCCGCTTCGGGCACCGGCAGCTCTCCCAACCCTGCATACACGGCCTTCAGTTCATGAAGCTCCGGGATATCGAATCCCCGGCCGGCAAGGATCGATTCGAGTTCCCGCTCCCGTTCCGGCGTGAGCTCTTTCCTGATGTATTCCACTACAAGCTCGTCGTTTCTGTAATCCTTCATTATCAATCACTCCAATTCTTGATACAGCCTCTTCAGCTCCCGGAGCGCGCGATGGATACGCGTTTTCACCGCTCCCTCGGAGCACCCGAGTATATCGCCAATATCCTTGCATCTCATTCCATGGTACCTGCTCAAGACCAGCACCTCGCGATGATCTCTCTTGAGGCGACGCAGCGCCTCTGAGAGCAGTTCGAGCCGCTCGTCCCGAAGCAGATCGTCCTCCCCGGTTCGAGGATCGACCCGCAATCCCCACCGACATCATCTATCCGGCGGCTCCGTGAACGCCTCCTCATGTAATCCACTCCAAGGTTGTGCGCTATCCTGAACATCCAGGATCTGAATTCTCCTATGGGCCTGAACCTGTCCCGGTACTTGATGATCCGCATGAAGACGCTCTGTACGAGGTCCTCGCACGCCGTACAGTTTCCGGTCTGAAGATAGAAGTATCTGTAGAGGGGCTTCTTGTACCTTTCGAACAGCACACCCAGCTTGTCCAGATCGCCGGCCTTGACATTAGCCATCAGCTGATTGTCGGAAATCGTATTCATTCGGCTGTTTGTTCCCCTATCGGGAAAACGTCGGGATTTCTCACTCACAGCTTCCACTTAAAACCCCGGCACTCGGGTCCAATGTATCACGAAACGGCCGGACCGTCTCGCCATACCTTCGATCGGGCCCCTGAGCATAACTCCAAAGGGAGCCCCTAATCTTAAGAACGATTGACGCTGTGATAGGTTACAGGAAAGATCAGAACAAATCGGATCCCGCCTCGATTGAACGGTTGCGGCGAGAAAGACCCGACAGCCGAGTCCTCGAACAACTCGGGCGGCCGGGTCTTTCAATACAATCCGGCTTCTCGGGCGGAATATGTATCAGTCTTTAGAATAACCCAACAACCGGGTCTTTCAACAATCCAATTTACTCAAAAGAGACACGTACTACCTGATAAGAAGCATCTTTCTCGATCTGGTCTCCTTGCCGGCCTTGAGGCCGTAGAGGTAAACTCCCGATTCCACGGGTTTGCCGCTTCCGTTCAATCCGTTCCATGTCACCGATTGCGGAC